>Ga0115566_10000301_pt1 | contig 41996 bp, 39 predicted proteins | sample COGITO_mtgs_1204_3_FD_87173 | JGI IMG/M metagenome (GOLD analysis project Ga0115566, IMG submission 87173) | Pelagic marine microbial communities from North Sea - COGITO_mtgs_120405 | ecosystem: Environmental > Aquatic > Marine > Epipelagic | place: Germany:Helgoland, sampling site Kabeltonne...
ATTTGCGGGGAGTGCACGGGGCTTGGGGACAATATGACGGTTAAGAAAGTGCTAGTGGTCGAAGACGAGCCAGGAATTCGGGACATGCTTAGGCTGGCGTTGGAAACTGCTGATTTCGAGTGCTTAGAAGCAGGCGATATTGCCGATGCCTATCAGCAAGTTATCCACAACTCGCCGGACATTGTTTTACTCGACTGGATGTTACCGGGTGGCACGGGTATTGAGCTCCTGCGTCGCCTGAAAAAAGAAGAGGCCACACAACATGTCCCCGTGATTATGTTGACCGCCAAGGCGCATGAAGACAATGTCATTCAGGGGTTGGAGGTGGGTGCTGACGACTACATGACGAAGCCTTTCGCACCGAAGGAACTCATCGCCAGGATGCGGGCGCTGCTTCGACGGGCAGTTCAGGAAAACGTGAATGACGAGCTGCGAGTAGGAGAGCTGGTGATAGAGCTGAGTAGCCATCGGGTGCTCGTCAATGGCAAGACACTTGAAATGGGGCCGACTGAGTTTAAGCTGCTACAGTTTTTTATGTCTAATCCAGATCGCGCTTATTCACGTGCCCAGCTGCTGGATCGTATCTGGGGGCTTAATGTCTACGTGGAAGAGCGAACGGTCGACGTCCATATACGCAGGCTTCGCAAGGCGCTTCAAGCGGGTGCGCCGCACTACAGTGACCTGATACAAACTGTGCGGGGTGTGGGTTATCGCTTCTCGGATCGGGGCATCGCACTGGCGTGATGGGCACCCGCATCTTCTTGTTTGAAGCGCGGCGGCTGGCATTGTCCGCTGGTTGCGGTATGGCGTGGGGTGCGGTGACGAGTCAATGGCAACAGGCGCTATTCGTTTTTCTGGTCGTTCTCCTTCTCTTGTGGGGATGGCAGCTGGCAAGGGTGTATCACTGGTTCTCGCATCCGGAAGAGTTTCCACCTATTGGCGGACCGGGGATGCAGGGCATTCTTCACGACGTTTATGTGTTGCGCAGCCGAGCGATGCAAGCCACATCCTCTTCCCAGCGTTCGCAGCCCTACCTCAAGGAATCGCTGGCTTCGATGAGAGAAGCTGCTTTGATTATTAATAGCTCGGGCGGCTTATTGTGGTGCAACGAGGCGGCGGAGTATTTATTGGGTATCCAGTTTGCCACGGAGGAAGGACGGCGGCTCACTGAAACGATCTCCAGTCCTTCTCTCGAGGAGTATATCGAGGACGGCAACTTCCAAAAGCCATTGCGTATTCACCCCGGCACTGGGTCAGAGCGCTGCCTGCAATTTGAGTTTTCCAAATTCGGCGGGGATGATCGTCTGGTCTTTGTGAAAGATGTAACCGAGCAAGACAGACTAGAACGCATGCGTCGTGATTTTGTCGGCAACGTGTCACACGAGCTAAGAACGCCGCTCACGGTCATGAAAGGGTACATTGAAACGTTGCAAACGCTGATGCCCGCCTCGGATTCGACCTTGCACAAGTCCTTGCGCGTCATGGAGACGCAAGTGGAGCGCATGGAGCGGATGGTGGCCGACTTATTATGGCTATCCAGCATCGAGAATATAGAAGGGGAGCGAAAGGAAGGCCGGATCGATATGGGCGCTTTACTGTCAGAGTTGATCTCGGACTTGACCGCCGCTTGGCCTGGTAAAAACCTCGAGCTACAGATTTCAACGTCGCAGGAGATTAGAGGAGACGAAAACGAACTGCGTAGCGCTGTGAGCAACCTGATTGTCAATGCGCTGAAATATGGCGAGGACAGTCTCGTTGTCGTGAGATGGATTGATACGGCGGTGGGGCCTGCACTGCGCGTAGAAGACAAGGGGCCGGGTATTGCGGCCAAACATATCCCGCGTTTGACTGAGCGCTTCTATCGCGTCGACAAAAGCCGCAGTCTTGCGACCGGAGGAACCGGCTTGGGGCTGGCGATTGTGAAGCATGTGGCGGTGTCCCACGAAGCCAAGCTGTTTGTGGATAGTGAGCTGGGGCGCGGCAGCTGTTTTCGACTGGTTTTTCCTTTGTCTCGGGTGGTTACAAATGCGAGCAGTGCTGGGACGAGCGATCAGCGCTAGGTCTTTCTGAGTGACCTGATAACATAGGCGCCGAGGAATAGTCGGTCTGTCTGCGATAGAGAGCATCACGTTATGAGCCGGTTTTGGACTAAAACAGTAAGCGGTTTGACGCCGTACATTCCGGGTGAGCAACCTGCCTCGCACTCGTTGTTGAAACTGAATACCAATGAGCATGCGTTGCCACCCTCCGACGCGGTGATGGAGGCGATTCGTTCCTCTCAGGCGGAGCAATTAAGACGCTACCCTGATCCGACTGCAAAAGGGCTGAGAGAGGCGATCGCCCAGGTGGAGTCGTTAGCCCCTGATCAGGTTTTTGTGGGCAACGGATCAGACGAAGTGCTGGCGCATATTTGGTTAAGTTTGCTGGCTGGCCGTCCGGTGCAGACGCTGGACACGACTTACGGTTTTTATCCCGTGTGGGCGCAGTTGTATCAGTCGGCACTCACCGAAGTACCGGTATTGGCCGATTTCAGTGTCGATGTGGAGGCGCTGATGGCGTCGGAGCAGGCTGTGGTGCTCGCTAACCCCAATGCGCCGACAGGTTTGGCGCTGAGTCGCGAGGAGATTGAGCGGCTGCTGGCGGATAGCCCTGATCGACTGGTTATTGTCGACGAGGCGTATTACGGATTTGGTGCCGATACGGTAGCGCCGCTGATCGACCGCTATGACAATCTGATTGTCAGCCGAAGTTTATCGAAGAGTCACGCATTGGCTGGGCTTCGTGTTGGGTACGCTCTGGCGCATCAGGATCTGATTGAGGGTCTTAATCGCGTCAAGGACTCCTTTAATTCCTATCCGCTAGATGTCGTGGCGCAGGCTGCCGCTAAGGTGGCGATCCTAGACACCCTATGGCAGGAGCAGTCTGCCGCCGTCATCACTGAGAGCCGCAAAAGGATGACTGAGGGGCTTGAGGTGCTCGGTTTTGAGGTGCTGCCTTCATCGGCCAATTTCCTCTTCATCCGGCACCGCGCTATATCGGGACGCAAGCTCTTCGATGGGCTGCGGCAACACGATATTTTGGTCCGTCGTTGGGATAAGCCGCGAGTCGAGCAGTGGTTGCGGATCACGGTTGGGACGATAGCGCAGACAGAATCTTTACTCGCGGCTTGCGCACCCTTATGCCGTGCTGAGGATGCCTAAAACAACTGCTGAGGTGAGCTAGCGTCGCCGCAGAATCAGTGAGCCGATGCTGTAGCCCGCGCCAAATGAACAGAGCACCCCGAGCGCTCCGCTGCTGATATCGGCATTGTGTTTGTGAAAGGCAATGATCGAGCCGGCGGATGACGTGTTGGCGTACTCATCGAGGATGGTGGGGGATTCAGCGGGTAAGGGGTCTCGTCCGAAGACCTTTTTCGCGATGAGGTCATTCATATTTTGGTTGGCTTGGTGCAGCCAGATGCGACTGAGGTCGTTGACATCGAGATTCAGGGCGGCTAACTGCTCGTTAATCTGCGTCGCGACGGCGGGGCAGACTTCTTTAAAGACTTTTCTACCCTCCTGCATGAATAATTTATCGGTTTGGCCGATGCCATTCTCATCAGCGCGATTAAGGAAGCCGAAATTATTACGTATATTATTGGAGTAGATCGTTTGTAAGCGTGAATCGAGTATGTCCCAGCCAGCGCCTGCTTTGGCGGTTTCAGTGCTCTCGATGACAACAGCCGTGGCCACATCGCCGAAGATAAAGTGTGAGTCGCGGTCCCGGAAGTTGAGGTGTCCCGTGCAGATTTCTGGATTGACCATCAGTACTCGCCGCGCACTGCCGGAGCGAACGGCATCGCTGGCTTGCTGTATGCCGAAGGTGGCTGAGGAGCAGGCCACATTCATATCGAAAGCAAACCCTGTTGCACCTAGCGCCGCCTGCACTTCAATGGCGATGGCGGGATAGGCTCTTTGTAAATTGGAGGCTGCGACGATGACGGCGTCAATATCCGCGCCGACAACCCCCGCTTGGTCGAGCGCTTCTTGGGCAGCGTGACACGCGATTTCACACATCACAGAATGGCTGGTATTGGCTCTCTCAGGGATAGCGGGAACCATACGATCGGGATCTAAGATCCCCTTTTTATCAATGACATATCGAGACTTAATGCCGGACGCTTTTTCAATAAACGCCACCGAAGAGTGGGTTTTAGCCGCCAGCTCTCCGCGTTCAATCGCCTCGCGGTGCGCTTCATTGTAGCGGTCAACCCACGTATTAAATGACTCGACAAGTTCCTGATTGCTGATGCTGTCTGGTGGTGTAAAGAGGCCAGACCCACTTATCACCGCAGAAATTGTCATGGCAAGCCCTAACGTTTGTCGATGGGTTTAAAGTCTCTGTGCGGCTCGCCGGTGTAGAGCTGTCGGGGTCTGCCAATACGGTAGGATCCGCCAATCATTTCATTCCAATGAGCAATCCAACCCACGGTGCGCCCGATCGCAAAAATCACGGTAAACATAGACGTTGGTATCCCGAGCGCCTTCAGAATAATGCCCGAGTAAAAGTCGACGTTGGGGTAGAGCTTCTTGGCCACGAAATAGTCGTCCTTAAGGGCAATTTCCTCGAGCCGCTTAGCGATTTCGAGATTCTCGTCTTCGATACCCAGCTCAGCAAGCACCTCATCGGCGGCCTCTTTCATTACCTTAGCGCGAGGATCGAAATTTTTATAAACGCGATGTCCAAAACCCATTAAGCGGAAGGGGTCGTCTTTGTCCTTTGCACGTGCGATAAATTCATCGATACGGTCGACTGTGCCAATCTCTTCGAGCATCTTGACGACGGCTTCATTAGCGCCGCCATGGGAGGGGCCCCACAGCGCAGCGATGCCCGCTGCAATGCACGCAAAGGGATTGGCCTGTGAGGAGCCCGCGAGTCGCACGGTTGAGGTCGATGCGTTTTGTTCATGATCTGCGTGTAACAGGAATATGCGATCCATTGCTCGAGCAATCGTTGGAGAAACCTTCGTTGGCTCACAAGGATTACCAAACATCATGTGAAGAAAATTCGCCGCGTAGTCAAGATTGTTATCGGGGTACATGAACGGCTGGCCGATCGAGAACTTGTAGCTCATCGCGGCTAACGTCGGCATTTTTGCAATCAAGCGGAAAGCGGCTACTTCTCTATGCCATGGATCGGAAATGTCAGTGGAGTCGTGATAGAACGCGGATAGTGCGCCGACAACGCCGCACATGATGGCCATCGGATGCGCATCTCTTCGGAAGCCATTGAAAAAGGTTCTGATCTGCTCATGCACCATGGTGTGGTGCGTCATGATACCGACGAATTCTTCTTTTTGAGCGGCTGTGGGAAGCTCGCCGTTGAGCAGCAGGTAGCAGGTTTCTAAGTAGTCTGAATGCGCAGCAAGTTGCTCTATCGGGTACCCTCGATGAAGCAGAACGCCTTTCTCGCCGTCGATAAAGGTGATTTTTGATTCGCAGGCCGCGGTGGAAGTAAAGCCGGGGTCGTAAGTGAAGTAACCATTCGCCGTCAGGGTGCCGACATCAACGACATCCGGGCCAAGCGTGCCAGAGTGCACCGCTAAATCAATGGTTTGCTGGGATCCATCCTCATGGGTGAGGTTAAGGGTCGCATTCTTTTTGGACATTAGACTATCTACCACGTCGTGTTGGGAGGGTGCCAAACTAATGCTGACCGCCGGTCATGTCAATTTTGGTGTGCTCTTTCTCGACAGGCAGCCGCCAACAAATTGTAATCAATTGTCAGCACACCTATACTGCGCCCCGATGAGATTTTGGCACACGCCAGATCCACCCGCTGTTAACGAGACTAATCTGAGAGCTATTGTGAGACCGACCTCGAAGGACACACGTCCAGTCAATTTGGATTTGGGTACGATCCAGTTACCCGTTACTGCTTATGCCTCTATCGCCCACCGCGTGACCGGTGTGCTGATGTTTTTTGCCAGCTTTTTACTGTTGTGGGCGCTTGACCGCAGTTTGGCATCTGAGGCCTCTTTTGAGGCGCTGGGTGCGCTCTTATCGTCGCCAGTCGCTAAATTCCTGATGTGGGGGATTGCCTCTGCGCTGACCTACCACGCGTTAGCGGGTGTTAAGCACCTTGTGATGGACGCAGGGATAGGCGAGACAATGCGAGGGGGAGTGCTGGGTGCGCGCCTCGTTTTTGTGGCGGCACTCATTGCGGCTATCTCATGGGGTGTAGCGATATGGTGACTTCGGTAACGAGTTTTAGTCGCACCGGCCTATCTGATTGGCTTATCCAGAGAGTGACGTCGATCATACTCCTGGCATATTTTCTGCTCATCGCCTACCAGTTAATGGGTTCAGTTGACTACACTAGCTGGGCGCGGCTCTTCGAGCAGACTTGGATGAAGGTCTTCACGCTGCTGGCGGCGCTGTCTTTGGCGGCACACAGTTGGATCGGTTTGTGGTCTGTCTTCACAGACTATCTGACCGAACGGATGTTGGGCCCGAAGGGCAATGTGATTCGTTTAGTGTGTCAGCTCGGTGCTTCGCTGGCGCTGGTTGGGTACGTAATTTGGGTGGTGGTGATCGTTTGGAGTTAATCCACGACCGCTATCGGTTGCGCTTAATGCGCCGAGGTTCGGGGCAGTAAGACGGAAAAAGTGAGTGCTATGAGAACAATTTCTTTTGATGGTGTCATTGTCGGTGGTGGTGGTGCAGGTATGCGCGCGGCACTCCAGCTGGCGCAGTCGGGCTATAAAACCGCGGTCATTTCGAAGGTATTTCCGACTCGTTCGCACACCGTGTCGGCTCAGGGCGGAATTACCTGTGCTATTGCGAGCGATGATCCTCAGGATGACTGGCGCTGGCACATGTATGACACCGTCAAAGGGTCAGACTACATCGGTGACCAAGAAGCGATTGAATACATGTGTTCGGTGGGGCCTGAAGCCATCTTTGAATTAGAGCACATGGGTTTGCCGTTCTCGCGCACGGAAGAAGGACGAATCTATCAACGTCCCTTTGGCGGGCAGTCAAAAAATTATGGTGAAGGGGGACAGGCGGCGAGAACCTGCGCTGCCGCGGACCGCACAGGTCATGCGTTGCTTCACACGTTGTACCAAAATAATATCAAAAACGAGACCGTTTTCTTTAATGAATGGTTCGCCGTCGACTTGGTAAAAAACCAAGATGGGGCAGTCGTTGGGGTCGTTGCGATCTGTATTGAGACGGGCGAAACGGTCTACGTTAAATCCAAGGCAACCGTATTTGCGACGGGCGGTGCGGGACGCATCTATGCCTCCACTACCAACGCGCACATTAACACCGGCGACGGCATGGGCATGGCGCTCCGCGCGGGTGTGCCGGCGCAGGATATGGAGATGTGGCAGTTCCACCCAACGGGTATCTACGGAGCAGGCACGCTGGTGACCGAGGGGTGCCGCGGTGAAGGCGGTTATCTTGTCAATAAAGATGGCGAGCGATTCATGGAGCGTTACGCGCCAAATGCCAAAGATCTTGCGGGTAGAGATGTTGTGGCACGATCCATGGTGCTCGAAATATTAGAGGGCCGTGGCTGTGGCCCCAATGGCGACCACGTGAAATTGAAGTTAGATCATCTGGGTGAAGATGTGCTGGAGTCAAGGCTGCCCGGTATTTGTGAGCTGAGCAGAACGTTCGCGCACGTTGACCCGGTTAAAGAGCCGATCCCAGTCGTACCGACCTGCCACTACATGATGGGCGGGATACCGACCAACGTAAATGGTCAGGCGCTGACGGTTGATGCAGCGGGTAACGATAGCGTGATTCCTGGGTTGTATGCCTGTGGGGAAGTGGCCTGTGTTTCAGTCCACGGCGCTAACCGCTTGGGAGGAAACTCCCTCCTGGATCTAGTGGTTTTTGGCCGTGCGTCCGGGTTATTTATCGAGAAAGCACTGCGTGATGGCATCGAACTGCGAGAGGCAGGGCAAACCGACCTCGAGGCGGCAAGTGCGCGTCTAGACGCGCTCAATGGACGTGAAGAAGGTGAGCAGGTGGCGCCGATGCGTCAGGAGCTGCAAGAAATTATGCAGAACCATTTTGGTGTCTTCCGAACCGGTGAGTTCATGCGAGAAGGCATCGCGAAGCTGGCGACACTGCGCGGCCGCGTTGAGAATGTTGTCTTGGCAGATCGGAGCTCGGCGTTTAACACCTCGCGCATCGAGTGCCTTGAGTTACAGAATTTATTTGAGACGGCAGAGGCGACCGCTATCGTGGCTGAGGCACGAGACGAGAGTCGCGGTGCCCATGCGCGCGAGGACTTTACTGAGCGGGATGATGAAAATTGGTTGTGCCACTCGCTGTATCACAGCGAAACCAAACAGGTCTCTAAGCGTAGCGTGAATTTCACTCCGCGCACCGTAGAGACTTTTCAGCCCAAAGCGCGCACTTACTGAGTTTTAAGGGAGCTACAGGACATGCTACAGGTCAGCTTATACCGTTATAACCCCGAGTCCGATGACGCGCCTCATATGCAGGAGTTCTCGGTTGATACGGGTGGCAAAGATTTGATGGTGCTCGATGTCCTAGAGCTCATTAAGGCGGATTATGACGGTAGCGTCACTTACCGGAGGAGCTGTCGAGAGGGCGTTTGTGGGTCGGATGGGTTGAATATCAATGGTAAAAACGGCCTTGCTTGCATTACGCCGTTATCCGAGACCGTCAAGGGTGGAAAGTTAGTCATCCGGCCTTTGCCCGGTCTTCCTGTTATCCGTGATCTCGTGGTTGATATGAGCCTTTTTTACGCGCAGTACGAGAAGGTGCAGCCTTATTTGCAAAACCCTTCGCCTGCGCCTGCGATCGAGCGTCTGCAATCACCAGAAGAGCGAGCGCAATTAGATGGGCTTTATGAGTGCATCCTGTGCGCTTGCTGCTCGACGAGTTGCCCTTCGTTTTGGTGGAATCCCGATCGCTTTATTGGCCCCGCAGGATTGTTGCAGGCCTACCGCTTTCTGGCAGACAGTCGGGACACCGCAACAGAGGCGCGCCTGTCTAAGTTGGACGATCCGTTCAGCGTATTTCGGTGCCATGGTATTCAGAACTGCGTCAATGTCTGCCCCAAAGGGTTGAATCCCACTAAAGCCATTGGCCACATCCGGACGATGCTCCTGAATCGCGCGACCTAGCGGCTCGGTTATTCCCACCAATTACCTATAGATTTGATTCATATCCAGCGAGTTTGCGGTGCATGCACCAAACTTTTGGTTATAGTTCCCATAACCACAGGAAATAAGTTAGCCATGGCGCGCGTTAAACGGTAGTTTTTCGGGCAGAGCCGTGGGGTTTGATCTCCTCAGAAGCCTCATTGTCTCCTACACTCCCAAGTTGACAGGGTGCGCGGGTGAGGGCGTCGTCCGCTAGTGTCGAATAACCACAAGGGGCGATGGTGACACACATGACAAACGGTTCAGGCATGCTGGAGCAATGGGCGACTTCCCATATCGCTGGTGGCAATGCCGAGTATGTCGAGGCGCTCTACGAAACCTACCTGCAGGACCCCAACGCCATCGCACCCCAATGGCGTGACTACTTCGATCAGCTGCCGCTGGTGCCGTCAGACACGCATGCCGTGCATGATGTTCCTCATTCTGTGCTAAGGGAGCGATTCGCGCGGATATCGAAAATGCGTGTCCGCACCGATGCAACCGTCTCACAAGACTTACACGCCACCGAGTACGAGCGCAAGCAGGTTCGTGTGGTCCAGTTGATTTCCGCTTATCGACAACGCGGGCATCAGCAAGCGGCTTTGGACCCGTTGGCGCTAGTCCCGCGCACCCCGGTACCGGATCTTGATCTAACCTTTCATGAGCTCAGTGAGGCCGATCTCGATACGACTTTTCAGGTAGGTACGGCTTATTTTGGTCGTGCAGAAGCGACGCTAGCAGATATCCGTGAGGCTTTAGAGCGAACGTATTGCGGAACGGTCGGCGCTGAGTTCATGCATATCGTTAACACGGAGGAGCGACACTGGATTATGAGCCGGATGGAATCGGTTCGCGCTGCACCTGAGTTTTCATCAGACCAGCGGCTACACATTTTGCGGCAACTCAATGGCGCCGAGGGACTTGAGCGCTCTCTGGGCTCGAAATACCCGGGCACTAAGCGCTTCGGTTTGGAGGGCGGTGAAAGTTTAATACCCATGATGTCTGAGGCCATCCATCGCATTGGTGGCTATGGCGCGAAAGAAATTTGTATTGGTATGGCACACCGAGGCCGCCTCAATGTATTGGTCAACATTCTCGGCAAGAACCCGGTCAATCTATTTGACGAATTTGAGGGGAAAGTGACCTACATCGGCTCCGGTGATGTGAAGTATCACCAGGGGTTCTCCTCCAACATGATGACGCCAGGTGGAGAAGTGCATTTGGCACTGGCCTTTAATCCCTCGCACCTAGAAATTGTGTCGCCCGTGGTAGAGGGTTCGGTTCGCGCGCGCCAAGATCGGCGTGAAGACGCCGCGGGTAAAACCGTGGTGCCCATTGTGTTGCATGGAGATGCCGCATTTGCAGGGCAGGGTGTGGTGATGGAGACGTTTCAAATGTCTCAGACTCGTGCTTACCGCACCGGCGGAACGCTCCATATTATTCTCAATAACCAGATTGGTTTTACAACGAGCGCGCCTGAAGACATGCGGTCTACAGAGTACTGCACTGACATCGCGAAAATGGTTCAGGCACCTATATTTCACGTTAACGGCGACGATCCAGAGGCGGTGGTTTTCGTGACACAGCTGGCGGTTGATTATCGTAATCAGTTTAATCGAGATGTGGTGATTGATCTGGTGTGTTATCGGCGTCGTGGCCATAACGAAGCAGACGAGCCGTCCGTAACGCAACCTGACATGTACGAAAAGATTAAATCGCATCCCAGTACTCGCACGCTTTACGCCAGTCAATTGATCGCCGCTGGCGTGCTGAGTGAGCAGCAAGATCATGACTGGGTGGAGCAGTATCGAGAGGCGCTTGAGCGCGATGAGCCGCTGGTGAGCTCGTTGGTGTCTGAACCGAATAAGGCGCTATTCGTCGATTGGTCGCCTTATTTAGGACATCGATGGGATGTTGCTGCTGACACTGCGGTGCCTTTGACGGAGCTTAAAGCGTTATCTGAGTCGTGTAACGAGGTGCCTGACGGTGTAGCGGTGCATCGTGTGGTGAAAAAGTTGATGGACGACCGGCTCAAGATGGGTGCGGGTGCACAAGCCATCAATTGGGGCTTTGCGGAGACCATGGCTTACGCCTCGTTGTTAAAAGAAGGTTACCCCGTTCGCTTGACCGGGCAAGATGTGGGTCGTGGTACGTTTAGTCATCGCCATGCGGTCCTGCACAATCAGCGTAATAGTGAGACCTGGGTTCCATTGGCCCACGTAGCCGAGACACAGGCGCCTTTCAATATTCATGACTCGCTGCTGTCGGAGGAGGCTGTCCTCGCATTTGAGTATGGCTATGCGACCACCGCGCCGGATGGCCTCGTGATATGGGAAGCGCAATTTGGTGACTTTGCCAATGGAGCGCAGGTGGTGATCGATCAGTTTATTTCCAGCGGCGAAAACAAATGGAGCCGATTGTGTGGTCTGACAATGTTGTTGCCTCATGGCTATGAGGGTCAGGGTCCTGAACATTCGTCCGCACGTTTAGAGCGTTTCTTGCAGTTGTGCGCCGACGATAATATTCAAGTCTGCATTCCCAGTACGCCATCGCAAGTGTTCCATATGTTGCGCCGGCAAGCTGTTCGACCCTTCAGAACCCCACTTATTGTGATGACGCCGAAAAGTCTCTTGCGTCATAAGGAAGCGGTGTCGCCGATAGAAGATTTGGCGCAGGGCGGCTTTAAGACGGTCATCGACGAAACGGACTCGCTGGACCCGACCGCAGTGAAGCGCTTAATCCTATGCTCTGGCAAAGTCTTCTATGACTTGAGAGCGGCGCGACGGGAGCGTGATATTCACGATATCGCCATTATTCGCATTGAGCAGATGTATCCTTTTCCGAGAATCGATCTAATGGAGATCATCAGTCGGTATCCCCATGTAGAGGATGTTAATTGGGTTCAGGAAGAACCTAAAAACCAGGGCGCTTGGTATGCCATGCAGAGTCGGATGCGCACGGTGGTGCAGCGCCATAAGGTCGATTTATTTTTACGTTATGTCGGGAGAGCGTCCTCAGCGTCTGCAGCGGCGGGCTACTCGGCATTGCACATGCGAGAACAAGAAAAGTTCATTGACGAAGCGCTGGGGCCAATGCCCTGGGGCTTTTAATCGATACTGTTGAGGATGACCTCATGACAATTGAAATCAAAGCACCCACTTTCCCAGAATCTGTTGCTGATGGTGTGGTGTCGGCTTGGCACAAGGCGGCAGGCGAGTCCGTTGCGAGGGATGAGTTGCTGGTTGAAATAGAGACCGACAAGGTGGTGATGGAGGTAGTCGCTCCGGCGCCGGGCGTGATCGATGCCATCTTGATCGGCGAGGGCGAGACGATTCTGAGTGAGGCCTTGCTGGCGACCTTAGTAGAGGGTGAAGCCGCCGTGGTTCCGCAGGCGAGTGCTGCGCCCGATAGCGATTCGCCAGCTCCTGTTGCAATTGCGGCTGCTGAGACGGCTGCGTCGGATAGCGTTCCGATGGGGCCCGCTGTCCGCACCTTGCTCGACGAGCATGGTCTTGAGGCGACACAGATAGCCGCAAGTGGAAAAGGGGGGCGCCTACTCAAGGAGGACGTGCTCGCTCACTTGGCAGGTCTAGCAGGCGCCGAGGAGAAAACGCGAGCGGTTCCGGTGGCTGATGCCGAGGGACTGGAAGTAACGGGACCGACGAGCGAGCGGATTGAGAAGCGTGTCCCGATGACCCGCATGCGGGCGCGGATTGCTGAGCGCTTGTTGGTGGCGACACAGCAAACCGCGATGCTCACCACCTTTAACGAAGTCAATATGGCGCCGTTACTGAAGCTGAGGCGTCAGTATCGAGATCAATTTGAGGCGGCCCACAATGGCACCCGCCTGGGCTTTATGGGGTTCTTCGTGCGAGCCGCCTGCGAGGCACTCAAGCGCTTTCCTGCAGTCAATGCCAGTATCGATGGTAATGACGTGGTGTATCACGGTTATCAAGATATTGGTGTGGCAGTGTCGGTCGACGAGGGATTGGTCGTGCCCATATTGCGAGACGCGGACTTTATGAGTATCGCCGATATTGAAGCGGCGGTTTATGATCTGGGTGTCAAGGCCCGCGACAAGAAGCTGACAATTGAAGAGATGACGGGCGGTACCTTTACGGTCTCAAATGGTGGCGTATTCGGGTCATTACTATCCACCCCGATCCTCAATCCGCCACAGACAGGGATCTTGGGGATGCACACCATTCAAGAGCGGCCCATTGCGATGGAGGGTGAAGTCGTTATTCAGCCCATGATGTATCTCGCCTTGTCTTATGATCATCGCTTGGTCGACGGTAAAACGGCGGTGCAATTTTTAGTGGCTATTAAAGGCCTCATAGAGGATCCAGCTCGGATCCTGTTACAGCTCTAGTCCTGGGAGGGAATGTGTCTAACCATTTTGAGGTAATAGTGATTGGTTCGGGTCCTGCGGGATATGTCTGCGCTATTCGGTGCGCACAACTGGGACTGTCTACCGCGATCGTCGAAAAGAATACGGATGCCAGTGCCAAACCCGTACTGGGTGGCACTTGTCTGAATGTGGGATGTATTCCGTCTAAGGCGTTACTCGATAGTTCGCAACGTTATGCCGATACCCAGGCCCACCTTGCCGAGCATGGCATTGGCGTTAATGACGTGACCTTGAACATTTCTGAAATGATGGCGCGCAAAGAAAAAATCGTCTCACAACTCACTGGCGGTGTATCGGGCCTGCTAAAGCACAATAAGATTACGGTGCTCAGCGGTGCCGGGCAGTTAATGGCCGGACGTCAGGTAGAGCTGACGGATGCCGATGGGCAAGTCGCGCTCTATAGCGCAGACAACGTGGTGCTTGCGTCAGGTTCGGAGCCGGCCGATATTCCGCCAGCCCCTGTCGACCAAGATCGGGTGGTCGATTCTACTGGCGCGTTGTGCTTCGATGCGGTCCCGGCGCGGCTGGGCGTGATTGGCGCGGGTGTCATTGGTCTTGAGCTTGGCAGCGTATGGGCGCGTTTGGGTGCTGAGGTGGTGATTCTCGAGGCGATGGAGCAGTTCTTGCCTGCCATGGACGAGCAAATTGCCAAAGAGTCCGGCAAAATATTCGCCAAGCAGGGTCTCGATATTCGACTCGGCGCCAGGGTGACGGGGGTAGAAGTCACGCCAGAGCAGGTCACGGTGGGTTACTCGGTGGGAGACGCCGAGCACACAGAAGCATTTGATCGGCTGATTGTTGCGGTGGGCCGGCGGCCTCGTACCGACAAGCTGTTCTCAGGTGATTCAGGTGTCAGTACGGATGAGCGAGGATTTGTGTTTGTGAATGAGCACTGTGCGACCGAGGCGCCGGGTGTCTGGGCGATTGGTGATATCGTGCGGGGACCGATGCTGGCGCACAAGGGATCTGAAGAAGGCATCATGGTCGCCGAGCGCATTCATGGTAAAGCGGCGCAGCTGAACTATGACGTCGTACCTTCCATTATTTATACCCACCCAGAAGTCGCTGCGGTCGGAAAAAACGAACAAGAATTAAAGGCTGAGGGTGTCGATTATAAAATAGGAACCTTCCCGTTTGCAGCGATTGGGCGTGCACAAGCGTCAGGGGAGACCGACGGCTTGGTGAAGATTCTTTCTGATGCCGATTCCGATCAGATTCTCGGCGCCCATGTGGTAGGTCCCTCTGCGGCTGACTTGGTACAGCAAATTGTCATTGCCATGGAGATGGCTGCGAGTACCGAGGATTTGCAGCTGATGGTGTTTGGGCACCCGACGATGTCAGAAGCGATCCATGAAGCGGCGTTAGCGGTGGATGGCAGGGCGATTCACATGGTGAATCGTCCTCAGCGATAACAACGATTTGTAGGCTCTCTTGACCGCCTGGTGCTGGGGGAGTGTGGGGTATACCAGGTAATAGCTGAGAGGTTTATATGAATCTGCATGAGTATCAGGGCAAGGCCTTATTCGCCGAATATGGGCTGCCTGTTTCCATTGGGCACGCTGTCGAGTCGGCAGAGGCGGCCATTGAGGCAGCCACGAAGATCGGCGGTAATCAATGGGTGGTTAAGGCTCAGGTGCACGCGGGTGGTCGTGGTAAGGCGGGTGGTGTCAAATTAATTGATTCACCGCAAGCCGCCGGTGACTTCGCCAAACAGTGGTTGGGCGAGCGATTGGTGACCTATCAGACCGATGCCGCCGGCCAGCCCGTATCGCGAATCTTGGTCGAGTCTTGTACGGATATTGCAGAAGAGTTGTATTTGGGCGCAGTGGTTGATCGTGCCAGTCGTCGTATCGTATTCATGGCCTCTACCGAGGGCGGTGTCGAGATCGAAAAGGTCGCAGAAGAAACACCCGACAAAATCCTCAAGGCAGAGGTGGATCCTTTAGTGGGGGCGCAACCTTTTCAGGGGCGCGATCTGGCGTTTCGACTGGGCCTGTCGGGGGTTCAGATTAAGCAATTTGTGACCATCTTTTTGGGCCTGGCCAAATTGTTTCAGGAGAAGGATTTGGCGTTGATTGAGGTGAATCCTCTGGTGATTACCGACGAAGGTAATCTGCACTGCCTGGATGCCAAGGTCGTAGTAGATTCCAATGCGCTGTATCGACAACCTAGTTTGCAAGCGATGCACGATCCCTCTCAAGAAGATGAGCGCGAGTCGCATGCCGCACAGTGGGAGCTCAATTATGTGGCGCTCGACGGCAGTATAGGGTGCATGGTGAACGGTGCTGGGTTGGCAATGGGCACAATGGATATTGTGAAGCTGCATGGTGGGTCACCCGCCAACTTTTTAGATGTAGGTGGTGGTGCGACTAAGGAGCGTGTCACAGAGGCATTTAAAATTATTCTGTCAGACGATAACGTCAAGGCCGTGTTGATTAATATTTTTGGCGGGATTGTCCGTTGCGATCTGATCGCTGAGGGCGTGATTGGCGCGGTGGAAGAGGTGGGAGTTGAGGTGCCTGTTGTGGTGAGATTAGAGGGCAACAACGCAGTCCTAGGCCGCGAGGTGCTCGCTAACAGTGGTCTTAATATCGAAGCGGCGGAAAGTCTGACGGACGCGGCCCAAAAAGTGGTTGCAGCGGCTGGAGGTGTCCAATGAGTATTTTGATCAATGCAGAAACGCGCGTTATCTGTCAGGGTTTCACTGGCTCACAAGGCACCTTTCACTCGGAGCAGGCCATTGCTTATGGCACAAAAATGGTGGGTGGCGTGACACCAGGAAAAGGCGGTCAAACGCACTTGGGTCTGCCGGTCTTTAATACCGTTTCTGAGGCAGTCACGGCGACCGGTGCAGAGGCCTCGGTAATTTATGTGCCGGCGCCATTTTGTAAGGATTCGATTCTTGAAGCCGCTATGGCCGGCATTGAGCTGATTGTCTGCATCACCGAGGGGGTGCCGACACTCGACATGTTGGACGCGAAGGTCAAGTGTGACGAGTTGGGTGTTCGCCTGATTGGACCCAACTGCCCCGGTGTGATCACGCCGGGTCAGTGCAAGATTGGCATCATGCCAGCAGAAATCCATCTGCCCGGTCGCGTCGGCATCGTGTCCCGTTCAGGCACACTCACTTACGAGGCCGTCAAGCAGACAACCGATGTCGGTTACGGGCAGTCGACTTGTGTTGGTATTGGTGGCGATCCCATTCCGGGCTCCCACTTTATTGATATTCTCGATTTGTTTGAAAAAGATGACAGCACTGAGGCGATCGTCATGATCGGTGAGATTGGCGGAACCGCTGAAGAAGAAGCAGCTGAATTTATTCGTCACCATGTCACTAAGCCAGTCGTCTCTTATATTGCAGGCGTGACCGCTCCGAAGGGTAAGCGAATGGGTCATGCGGGTGCGATCATCTCAGGCGGGAAGGGCACGGCGGATGAAAAGTTTGCGGCCCTTGAGGCGGCGGGCGTTAAAACCGTGCGCTCTTTGGCCGATATTGGCGCCGCATTGACTGAAATTACCGGGTGGTAAGCCAGCGAAGACAATCCCAGCCCGCTTTAGCGGGCTTTTTTATGCGCTAAAGATGGAGTTTCCTAGTTGAAATTATTTTTCGGACCCCCATCTATTCGACATAACCCAGTGAGACGAGACGAGCCATGACTGCAGAAGCCACGCAAACAATGGGATTTCAAACCGAGGCGAAGCGATTGCTTCAACTCATGATCCATTCCTTGTATTCCAATCGCGAAATATTTTTGAGGGAACTGATCTCTAATGCATCAGACGCCATTGATAAGCACCGATTCGCGGTCATCAGTGATCCTGCGTTGGCAGGCTTGGAAGCGGAGTATCGCATTCGAGTCGCGGCTGATGCAGAAGCGAAAACGATCACCATTGATGATAATGGTATCGGAATGACCCGAGAGGAAGTGATTGATAACTTAGGGACAATCGCCAAATCGGGCACTGCCGCTTTTATGGAGCAGCTCAGTGGTGATCAAAAACAGGATAGCCAGTTGATTGGTCAGTTTGGCGTGGGTTTTTATTCGTCCTTCATTGTTGCTGATCGCGTGGAAGTAGTGACACGAAAGGCGGGGAGCGATACCGCCACCGGTTGGGAGTCTGCGGGCGAAGATGAATTCACCATTTCTGAGGCAGAGCGTGACGCTGCAGGAACTACCGTGGTGCTGCACTTAAAATCGGATGCGGATGAGTTTGCCGATAGCTGGCGAGTGCGGTCAGTGATTAAGAAGTATTCGGACCACATCTCGGTACCCGTGATGATGCCTGAGGCGATCACGCAGACCGATGAGGATGACGACGCTGATGCGACTGACCCTGAGCCCACCTGGGAGGCCATTAATGAGGCTAAGGCGCTCTGGACTCGGAGTCGCTCGGAGGTCAGTGATGAAGAATATCAGTCCTTTTATAAGCATATCTCTCACGACTTCGAAGAGGCGCTGACCTGGAGTCATAACGCGGTCGAGGGCAAGCTTGAGTACACATCGCTGCTCTATGTGCCGCAGCGCGCTCCGTTTGATCTGTGGCAGAGGGAGGGGGCCCGAGGACTTAAGCTCTACGTGCAGCGTACTTTCATCATGGATGAAGCAGAGCAATTTCTTCCTATGTATTTGCGCTTTGTCAAAGGAGTGCTGGATTCAAACGATCTTCCGCTTAATGTTTCAAGGGAGCTGTTGCAGCAAAACCAGCAGGTCGACTCGATTCGTGGTGCGCTCACCAAGCGCGTGCTAGATATGGTGAGTAAGATGGCCGCCAAATCGCCGGAGGACTTTGAGCGTTTTTGGGACACTTTCGGTGTCGTATTGAAAGAGGGGCCTGCAGAGGATTTTGGCAATCGCGAGAAAGTGGCAGAGCTGCTTCGTTTTGCGACGACACGTGATGATGAGGCGCTTCAGCGGGTGTCGCTGAAGCAGTACGTAGAATCGATGTCGGCCGACCAGCAATCGATTTATTACGTGGTGGCAGAAAATCATGTCACGGCAAAAAATAGTCCGCATATCGAGGCCTTGAGGCAGCAAGGTGTTGAGGTCTTACTATTGTCGGACCGTGTTGATGAGTGGTTGATGAGTCATCTCGGTGAATATGACGGCAAGCCCTTCAAGGATTGTGCAAAGGGGGAATGGGATGACTCTGCAGAGGATGAAAAGTCTAAGGAAGCGCTTGAGGCGGCTGAGAAAGCGAGTGAATCGCTGATTGAACGGATGCAAGATGTTTTACAAGACCAAGTGGCGGCCGTTCGTCCTACTGTGCGCTTGACGGCCTCCCCTGCCTGTTTAACCGTGGCAGAGCATGAAATGGGAGCGCAAATGCGTCGCATGATGGAGGCTGCCGGACAGGCAATGCCCGAGACCAAGCCGACGATGGAAATTAATGTAGAGCATCCTTTGCTACAGCGATTGGATCAGGAATCAGACGAGGACCGTTTTGCCGATCTAGCTCAAATCCTGCTAGACCAGGCATTTTTGGCTGAGGGGTCGGCGCTCGAGGACCCTGCGAGTTATGTTGCGCGACTCAATAAGCTCTTGGTGGAGATGAGCGACGCCTAAGGTGCTCCTGACAGTTTGGCGCCACGGCGAGGCAGGTCTAGCGCGTTGCGATGCGGAGCGCGAGTTGACCGCGCGCGGCCGGGCTGAGGTGGTCTCCGCGGCAGAGGCCTTTTCGCTATGGATTACGCAGTTTGGCCACCCTCATGTGAGCCATTTGCGTTATAGCCCGCTGACCCGAACATCACAGACCGCAGCCATACTGAATCGCCTATGGCATCCAGCGTGTTGCGTCGCAGATGAGCTACTCGTCCCGGGAGCGAGTCCCACTGATAGCGTTTGGCAGACCACTGACGCTGCCGCCCATGTCGTCTTGGTGTCGCATGAACCATTCGTCTCTCGGGCAATTGCACTGTGGAGCGATGATGATGCGTTGCCATCCCTGTTACCGAGCGGCTGCGCAACGCTCGATGTGTTGAGTTTAGAACGGGGGGGTGCGACCGTGCTTCGTCATCAATCGTCCCCCAAGGGTGGCTCGCATGAATGATTCAGGTCGGGCGTGTGCCTTTGTCGTCGACGGTCTGACGTATCGGGGTATTGAGTGGGGTAATCCGGAGGGACCCCTCATTATTGCGCTCCATGGCTGGTTAGATAACGCCTTGTCGTTTTCGGTGCTGGCGCCGTATCTTGCGCAATACAGACTATTGGCACTGGATTTGTCAGGGCAGGGGCACAGTGATCATCGCTCGACCGATGCGACATACCACATCTGGGACGATGTCCCTCAGCTATTGGGGATCGTCGAGCAGCTCGGCGCAGCGCCCCTCATTGTGATGGGCCACAGTCGGGGTGCGGCGATTGCTGTGCTCTTCGCTGCCGCATTGGAGAAGCGCTGTTCTCATCTGGTATTGCTCGATGGCATGCTGCCCGTGCCCGCCGAGGAGTCAGCGGCGGCGAGGCAGTTTAGGCAGGCGCAGGTAGATCGTGAGGCAGCGAAAGCGCGTCGGAGACGTCACTTCAGTGATGTTGAAGGTTTCGTCACTGCCAGGGTCAAGCTGGGTTTCTCGGAAAGTAGCGCCAGACTATTGGCCCCCAGAGCGCTTCGTCCTCATACTGATGGTTTCGAGCTCACCCACGATCCACGCTTGAATCACGCTTCTGCGGTCAAGCTGACGGCTGGCATGTGTGCCGCTTTTTACGAGAGTCTGACTAGCAAGACGCTGGTGCTGGTTGCTGAGGAGGGGCTGCGGGTTCGAGCTGGATTAGAGGCCGCATTGCAGGCGGTCGCTCAGGTACCACATTGCATGGTGCAAAGCGTGCCGGGCAAGCATCATACGCATATGGAGGAGGGGGCCGAGGTGATCTCCACTCGTATCCGTTGGTTTTTGGAGGGTGCTGATGCGGGCGTGAATCCTGACAGTGTGACCGCCGAGACCGTGATCGCCCAGAGTGACGCACGCTAAATCGTCGTCGTTCAGCCGTGCTGGTTGCTGCGTTTACCGAGCCAGCGAGCGTTATCGTGTTGGATGCTGCGCTTTGTGCTGTGCACTGTGACGATCATTTAGCTCAAGAATTCTGCACGCGATGAGGGGTTCGACTTAAACACGCCGCCCAGCGAGGTCGTTCGCGTCCTGCTGTTGCCATCTTGCACGCCTCGGGACTTCACGCAGTAGTGAACGGCGTTGATGGTGACGGCTACATCCTCAGTACCAAGCAGTGTTTGCATCGCGACAAGCACTTGCTGTGTGAGCCGCTCCTGCACTTGCGGGCGCTGCGAGAAAAATCGGACAAGGCGGTTGATTTTACTGAGCCCGATGACCGTATCTTTCGGGATATAAGCCACTTTTGCCGAGCCGTCTATGGTTACAAAGTGATGCTCGCAGGTGCTGGTCAGATCGATGTCTTCAACGCAGACCATTTCTTCGACCTTCATTTTATTTTCAATCATCGTAATTTTAGGGAAGTGGGCATAGTCCAGTCCGCTAAAAATCTCGTCCACGTACATTTTTGCAATGCGATGCGGTGTCTGCTCTAAGCTGTCATCTTGAAGATCCAGCCCAAGGGTATCTAAAATTTGGGTAAACGATGCTCGGATCACATCGTAACGCTCGTCGCGGGATAAACCATTCGCGGTCATGGGCGTCTCCAGCCCACGCGCTAGCAATGCGCCACGCACGGCAATGGCTTCTGGTGTCAATGCGCCCGGCAATGCTGTCGCAACGGCTGTTTTCAATTGATTGATCGCCATATCTTATTCCACCCTGCTGATTAGTTGTGCTTCCTTTATCTTACTTTCCCGAAGGCATTTTAGATTTCAACTTGGGGCTATCTTCTGTCATCTTTTTTGTGCGACGTCAGATCGACCGTTTCTGCTCTGGGTTGTGCGTCTTGGGATAACTCATGCGCCGACCCAGTGGCGCTAGCCGCTGGCGCTGCCTCGCACAGGCAGTGGCGGCACCTTGCCGCAGCGCACTGTAGAGGATAAATGATATCATAAGGCGTCCAATTCATTAGACACGCTATGGATACTTTCGGGACAAAACTGCGACAGGTTGAAGCCGCCCTCGCCGCATCTGGCGTGTTTTTCGGGCATGGCTACGAATCGGCTCACGATGAAGCAGTGGCCTTGCTCCTAGGCGCCGCAAAACGGTCGATAGAGCAGTCCACCGCACTGCTCGCGGAGACGTTTCCCGCCGAGGCGGAACATCGACTCAATCAGATGGTGACTGCCCGTTGCGTTGAGCGACAGCCGGTGGCTTATATCGTGGGCGAGGCATGGTTGGCCGGGGTGCCATTTTTGGTGGATCAACGGGCTCTGGTACCTCGCTCTCCTATCGCCCAGTTGCTGACGGAGGAGCTCTCCCCCTGGTGGGTTGGGTCAAGCCCGCCAAGCCATATTGTGGATGTCTGCTGTGGCGGCGGGAGTTTGGGCATTGTGGCGGCGACCTATTTTCCCCAGGCCACGGTCATACTGTCTGATCTCGATAGTCAGGCATTGTCGCTTGCCGCGGAGAACATCCGCTTCAATGATCTGGCGTCACGGGTTGGTTGTCTGCAGGCGGACTTACTGGCGCCGCTGGCTGCCGGTAGCATCGATGTGATCCTGTCAAATCCACCCTATGTCTCTGCGGATGAGATGCTGGGCTTGCCCAGGGAGTACGAGCATGAGCCTCGGATTGCTTTGGAGGCTGAGGCGGAGGGCACTGCATTCGCCTTGCGGGTATTGAGGGCGGCGGCGGAACTGCTCACTAGCGAGGGTTTATTGGTTCTGGAGGTCGGTGAGACGGCAGAAACGCTGGAGCTGGCGCTGCCGCGTATCCCTTTTACGTGGGTTGATCTGCCGTTGGGCGGGTCGGGAGTCGCTGCCATCAGTGCGCAGGAATTACGGGACTGGAGAGCCGCTGGCATTTTATAATGTCAGCAGGAGGGAATCATGTCTGGAAATACGTTTGGCAAGCTATTCACAGTGACCACTTTTGGCGAGAGCCATGGGCCGGCGCTGGGTTGCATTATTGACGGCTGTCCGCCGGGGCTGAGTTTGGAGGCCTCGGATTTGCAGTGGGATTTGAATCGGCGCAAGCCGGGACAGTCTCGCTACACCACACAGCGAAAAGAAGATGATGAGGTGCAGATTCTCTCAGGAGTCTTTGAGGGGAAGACGACGGGCACGCCCATTGGATTGCTGGTGCATAATCAAGATCAAAAATCTAAAGATTACAGCAAGATCAAGGATTTATATCGTCCTGCTCATGCTGACTATACGTATGATCGGAAATTTGGTGCACGCGATTATCGGGGTGGGGGTCGATCTTCTGCCCGCGAAACCACGATGCGCGTGGCTGCTGGCGCGGTGGCAAAGAAATGGTTATTGGAGCGCTACGGGGTTCGCATTAGAGGGTATTTGAGCGAGTTGGGGCCCCTTAAGGCTGCGGCGCATGATTGGGATCAGGTGGAACGCAATCCTTTTTTTTGTGGTGACGTGTCGCTCCTTCCGCAGTTAGAGGCGTATATGCAGGACCTCATTAAACAAGGAGATTCGGTGGGCGCGCGGATCAATGTGGTCGCTGATGGCGTGCCGGCGGGGTGGGGAGAACCTGTTTTTGATCGACTGGACGCCGATATAGCGCATGCGGTGATGAGTATTAATGCGGTTAAAGGGGTCGAAATTGGCGATGGATTTGCCTCGGTGGCACAGTTAGGGAGTGAGCATCGAGATGCGATGACCTCTGCTGGGTTTGCTAGTAACCATGCGGGTGGGACGCTGGGCGGTATCTCGTCAGGCCAGCCTCTGTGTGTGAGCCTTGCGTTAAAGCCGACTTCGAGTATCCGCATCCCCGGTCAGACCGTCGATAACCAAGGTGACGCTGCTGAGGTGATCACTACCGGTCGGCATGATCCCTGTGTGGGAATTAGGGCAACGCCCATTGCAGAGGCCATGGTGGCACTCGTGCTAATGGATCACGCACTCCGTCATCGGGGCCAAAATGCCGACGTGGTGCATAACGTTCCGCCGGTTCCAGGCACGCTGCCGGCATAGTGGCCGTTCGCAAGCCCAACAGGACCCTTTTCTTGGCGATGGCCGCCTGTTTGGCGCTGTTTTGGGGGGCGGTCGATATTGTCGGGGTACCGCCGTCTCGGCTGGTGGTGCAGTTATTCTGGGTCACTTTGGGGGTTGCATTGATGATATCGTTTGGCGCACTGGTCGGATGGTGTCTCAACCGGCTCCGGCGCCGACCTTAACGACCGCGGACGCCGACTCAGCTGCGTTGTCTGCGGTATGGACCAAGTCGACTATGATACCGGTGCAGTAATGACAACGACGGGGAGAAAGAGAATGATGGTTTTGCGATGGACGATGGTAATGATATGGGTGTTGTGCGCCAGCGGTGTGCAAGCGGAGCTCAATTGGCAGGCGGCGCTGTCAGGTGAGCAGCGCTCAGAGGCCAATAAGGCGCGCGATGAATATCGCCATCCTCAAGAGACGCTGTCTTTCTTTGGCATATCACCGACGATGACGGTGATGGAGGTGTCACCCGGCGGCGGCTGGTACACCGAGGTTCTGGCGCCATTAGTGGCCGAAAACGGCGCCCTCATTGCAGCACACTCGAGTCCCAATGGTGGCAGCTACGCGCGCCGATCGCTGGGTGGTTTTTTAAAGAAGCTGGGTGAGAACGATGAGATATTTGACTCGGTCGAGGTGGCGACATTGCAACCACCCAGCGCTGTATCCCCAGCGCCGGCGGGCTCTGTGGATTTGGTGTTAGCGTTTCGTAACGTCCATTCATGGTTGCGGGCCGATCAGGCTGAAATGATGTTCGCGACAATTGCTGAGTCACTCAAGCCCGGGGGGGTCCTCGGTATCGTGCAGCACCGCGGCAGTGCCGATTTGACGCTGGAGCAGATGAAGAAAACGGCTTACGTTAGCGAAGAGAAAGTCATTGAATTAGCCGAACTGTCCGGTCTTGAACTCGATGCACGAAGTGAAATTAATGCCAACCCCAACGACACCAAGGACTATGCGCGAGGCGTTTGGACGCTACCGCCCACTTTGGCAGCGGGCGACGATGGACGAGATCGCTATCTCGCTATCGGTGAAAGCGACCGTATGACATTGAGATTTATCAAGCCAGCGGAGTAAGCGGGTGGCTGAGAGCGAGCCAACAGAACATATCGACGCCATTGGATTGTTGTGCCCTGAACCGGTGATGCTGCTCCATGCGGCAGTGAGGCGCTTGAATCCGGGTGAGGAATTAACGTTGCGCGCGACCGATCCGTCGACGCGGCGAGACATCACTCATTTCTGTCAATTCCTGGGGCACGACTTACTGCTGAGTGAGCAGCAGGGTGAGCAGTTCTTTTTTCATATTCGTAAGGCAGTGAGTTGACTCAAGCGCATCAAGCTGTGCAGGCCGAGGCGATCGTCACGGCGTTTAATCAGCTTTTTCAGGTGCCGGAGCAGACGGTGCTGGTGGCCGGCGCATCGGAGCCCTTTTATGTGCCCGGAGCGCCCAGCCAAGTTTTTTTTCGGGCGGACTACGTGCGCAGTGCCTTGCACGAGGTGGCGCATTGGTGTGTCGCGGGACGTTGTCGTCGGGCACTGCCGGACTATGGCTACTGGTATAGCCCCGATGGGAGATCAGAGGAGAGGCAGACTGCTTTTTTTTCAGTTGAGGCAAAGCCTCAAGCCATCGAGTCATTGTTCTGTGAGGCGTTGAATATTGAGTTTGCACCGAGTGTCGATAATCTCGTGATGACCTCATCCGATGAGGCGCTGCGGACCTTTACGGATCGGATTGGGGCGTGGCGCACGCGTCTGCTTAGCGGGCGCTTGCCTCATAGGGCATCACTGTTTAAAGCCGCGCTGGAGCGCTTTGGCGGCCGCGGGCTCATCCAGTAAGTCATGAATCGTGTCGGCGGCAACGTGACGGATTTGTGCTGGGTCATTGATGAGGCGATACCCCTCACGCCCGCTTTAACGCCATTACTCGGTAATGTGCGACTTTTGCCTGGGCGCGATATCGGCCCTGCCGTCGTCGAGAACGCCGATGTGCTGCTAGTGCGCTCCGTCACTCAGGTTGACGAGACCTTGCTGGCTGGCAGTGCGGTTCGCTTTGTGGGAACGGCCACGGCGGGAGTTGATCATCTCGATGTTGCCGCACTGGCGCGTCTGGATATTCCGTGGGCCTCTGCGCCGGGCTCCAATGCAACGGCGGTCGTCGAATACGTCCTCTCAGCGATCGCGATGTCGGGTTACTTTGAGTCAATCTTGTGCGGCGCCCCGGTTGGGATTGTCGGGCTGGGTGCAGTCGGTGGGCAGGTGGCACAGCGTCTGCTCAGCCTAGGATGTCAGGTAGTGGGCTACGACCCCCTGGTGACGCACTGGCCCACCGGTGTGTTGAGGGGTGATTTAAAGGAAGTGCTGAGTCAGACGGTTGTGTCGTTGCATGCCAGCTTACATGATCAAGCGCCTTTTGCTTCACAGGGTTTGATTGGTGTCGCGGAGGCCGAGGGCATGATCGCGGCGTCCGCGACACGGCCTCAGGCGGGACTGCTCATCAATGCCGGGCGTGGCGGGCTGCTGGAGCCCCGGGCGCTAGAGTGTCTGCTAGCGGGCCCCTGGGCGACGGTATTGGATACTTGGCCCACAGAGCCGTATCTCGATGCAACGTTGCTAGCGCAATGTGATTGGGTGTCACCTCATATTGCAGGGCACTCTAGAGCGGCGAAGCGCCGCGGCAGTAATATGTTGGCGCGAGCGGTGGCTCAGTGGTGTGATCAAATCGACCTAGCCCGACCCTCAATAAGGGCCAATGAGGCGTTACAAGACGAGACCTCTCCCAAGGTCACGACGTTAGTCTGTGACCCGAGTGAAGCGCCGGCAGAGGTGATGGCGCGATTCCTTTGTGGGTCGGGCGTGCTCGCCAGGGAAAATAGTCGCCTGCGGCAAGCAGCGGCACCGCATGTGACCTCTGAGGTGTTTGATCAGCTGCGCCGGAGTTATGAGCAACCGTTGGAGTGGACCGGTGCGCAAGTGCACGCCCCAGCGGGCTCGACTGCTATAGTGTCGGCGTTGCAGTGTTTGGGCGTAACGCCCATTTGACCGATTGAGAGGGATGCGCGATGAATCAGGATAAAGATGACGTCGAATGGCTCGAGACACTCTCGGCTGAGGAGTACTACGTGCTCCGAGAAAAGGGAACGGAGCGTGCGTTTACCGGGGAATACTGGAACGTTTTTGCTGAGGGAACCTACCACTGTCGAGGTTGTGGTGAGGTGTTGTTTCAATCTGACGCGAAGTTTGATGCGGGTTGTGGGTGGCCTAGTTTTGATCGACCGGCTTCAGTGGGTGTCGTAGCGGAAGAGCACGATGTCAGTCATGGCATGACGAGAACAGAGGTGCTGTGTCAGAAGTGTGGTGGTCATTTGGGGCATGTTTTCCCAGATGGTCCGACGGAAACGGGGCAGCGTTATTGTATCAATAGCCTTTCGATAGCGCTGACGGAGAGCGCTGACGAAGAGTGCTGACGGAGAGTGCTGACAGAGAGCGCTGATTAACCCGGCGCGTCTTGAGCACGCCGGCTGACTGGGGCGCCACTTTAGGTCGGTGATTCGCTAAAGGTCGGTGGTTCGCTAAAGGTCGGTGGTTCGCTCAACAGGGTGGCGCTGCACTGCCGCTCGCATCTCGTGCTGCGCACTGGCGTCACGCCGCTACTTCTACTTGGCTTAGATCTACCTAGTTTACGTATAAAGTGAAAAATGGAGCGGGAAACGAGGTTCGAACTCGCGACCTCAACCTTGGCAAGGTTGCGCTCTACCAACTGAGCTATTCCCGCAAAAAAAATGGCGTCCCCAGGGGGGTTCGAACCCCCGTTCCCGCCGTGAAAGGGCGGTGTCCTAGGCCACTAGACGATGGGGACAGTAATACCTAAAACAGATGGCGCGCATGGTAGTAACCCACCGCGGACACGTCAAGGGCGAATTTCATTGGCTTCTTGCCAGGGCAAGGATTGGTTACACTACGCGCCTTTATTGACGGAGCTTTCCATGGCGTATGCGCTGGAAATTGAGGGGCTGGAAAAAACCTATGCAAACGGGTTACAGGCGCTCAAAGGCATAGATTTGCGGGTGGTAGAAGGCGACTTCTTTGCTTTGCTAGGGCCAAACGGCGCCGGCAAGTCGACCACGATTGGTATTATTTGCTCTTTGGTCAATAAGACGGGCGGCTCGGTTCGAGTCAACGGGGTCGATATTGACGAAAACTTTCCGGTTGCAAAGCGCTTCTTGGGTGTCGTACCCCAAGAATTTAATTTTAATGTGTTTGAGACGGTTGAGGATATTTTGATCCATCAAGCGGGCTACTACGGCATTCCGTTGAAGACTGCACTGGAGCGCATTGATCGGTACCTAGCAAAGCTGGGGATCGCTGAGAAACGACATACACGAGCGAGAATGCTCTCAGGGGGTATGAAGCGTCGCTTGATGATTGTGCGAGCCCTGATTCACGAGCCGAAAGTGCTGATTCTTGACGAGCCGACTGCGGGCGTAGACATAGAGATGCGGCGCTCGATGTATGACTTCCTGCGGGAAATCAATGAGGCCGGTACGACGATTATCTTAACCACGCATTACCTTGAAGAGGCGGAAACGCTGTGTCGGAACATTGCCATCATCAATCACGGCAAAATCGTCACTAACAGTTCGATCAAAACGTTACTGAGGGAATTGCGCCGCGAGACGTTCTTACTGGATGCGCAGGAGGTGTTACCTCAGCAACTCGAGGTCAAGGGCTTTGATGTGGCGCGCCGTGACGATCACTGCTTGGAGGCGCATGTCGATCAAGGGCAGAATTTGGCAGAGCTGATGGCGCAGCTGCACGAGCAAGGGATTAGCATTACGAGTATGCGAAACCGAGAGAACCGATTAGAGCAAATGTTCGTCTCACTGTTGGCGCAGTCCGCATGAATGCCTACGAGCAGTGGGTCGCCTTGCTGACACTGATGCGCAAAGAAATTAAGCGCTACACCCGGATCTGGACACAAACCCTGTTGCCTTCCGCCATCACTATGTCGCTGTACTTTCTGATTTTTGGCAGTTTGATTGGCGAACGTATTGGACAGATGGGTGGCGTCAGCTACATGGAGTTTGTGGTCCCAGGGCTGATCATGATGTCGATTGTGACCAACTCCTACGCCAATGTCGTGTCATCGTTTTTTGGTTCAAAGTTTAATAACAGCATAGAAGAGCTACTCGTTTCTCCCACGCCAAACCACATTATTTTATTGGGCTTCATTTCTGGCGGCGTCAGCCGTGGCATGCTGGTGGCGTTGATCGTGACGCTGGTATCGTCATTATTTGTCGACCTAGACATTCAGCACTACGGTGTCGTGGTGTCGGTCGTGGCTCTGACGTCGGTCTTGTTCTCTCTGTGCGGGCTCATCAATGCGGTGTTTGCCAATTCCTTCGATGATATTTCCATCGTGCCGACCTTTGTGTTGACGCCGCTCACTTATTTGGGGGGCGTCTTTTATTCTATGGACCTGCTGCCCGATTTTTGGGCTTCGGTGTCACAGGCAAACCCGTTGGTCTATGTGGTCAACGCTTTCCGTTATGGCGTGCTCGGCGTGAGTGATGTCGATGTCACTTTTGCCTTTTCGATGATCGGTATTTTTACATTGATCGCCTATTTTTACGCGGCACACTTATTGCGCTCAGGCACGCGCTTGCGGACCTAATGCCATGGCAGGTGTACTCGGACAAAAGATGGCGGCGCCGCGAGTCTACACGCCTGCTATCTTGGAGCGAATTGAGCGATTAGCGCGAGGCACTCACGTCAGTTTCGGCTGGGATGTCTGGCATTGTTACGAGCTATCGTGGTGCGTTAAGGGGGCTGTGGAGAGTTGGGTAGGCGTGCTGGGTATTCCGGCAGATTCACCGGGAACCGTGGAGTCAAAGTCCTTAAAGCTTTACCTCAATTCGTTAAATCATCATGATTTTGAGAGTGCTCAGCAAGCGCTCTCAGTGATCACTGAGGATGTGTCGCACTGTGTGGGCGCGACCGTGACACTGAGTTTACTGCCGGTAACGGATTTGAGTACGATCACGACTGAATTAACCGGGGTGAATATGCCTGCTTGCCCTTTGGGGTCCGAAGTGGGGATAATCAACGCTGAACAACTATCGATTTCACCAGGGAAGGGGAATGTCGTGTCTGAGCAGCTCATCAGTCATAGTTTGCGATCGTTATGTCCGGTTACCGCACAGCCAGACTGGGGCAGCTTGTTCATTCAGTATACCGGTCATCCCATTGACCACGACAGTGTGGCGCGATACCTGAGTGGCTATCGTGCGCATCAGGGTTTTCACGAGCAATGTCTTGAGCAGATCTTTTCTGATCTGATGTCCTTGCCGATCAGTCAACTGCTGGTGGCAGCGTTTTACCAACGTCGCGGTGGAATTGATATCACGCCCTGGCGCAGTTCAGCGCCCCTACCCATGAGTTCGCAGCGCTTAGGACGACAGTAATCTTATGTTCCCCCGTCGAGTGACTAGAGGGGCGCTACTGGGCGCCCTAATAGCGGTTACTGCGATGATGCCTCCCCCCTTATTGAGTGCCACGCCAGGACTGACTGCGGGTGAGTTAAAGGCGATATTTTTACTCCGGCTACCTCAATTTGTGACCTGGCCAGCCGGTCAGAATGCACACACATTCTGTGTTGTGGAAGCGTCAGAGATATCGCAACTATTAGAAGACATGTTAGCCGATGAGCCTCGCGGTCGCGTGGTGCGCCTGCTGCAGTCGACTGAGACGATGACGGGATGCGATGTCGTCTTCGGTGCTGACGCCGCCCTGATGGCTTCAGATGATTCAGGGGAGCCGATGTTGTGGGTCAATGATCAGCCAGGCTATGCACTCGATGGCGGCATGGTGGAGTTAGCACGTCGCGGTGCGCGTATTGGCTTGGTGGTTAACTTGCCGGCGCTGGAGTCGGTAGGTCTTAAAGCGAGCAGTAAGTTGCTGCAGTTGTCCGATGTCATCGAAGGAGCGGCCGATGGCATTTGATCAACGTCGTAGTACCTCGATTCATCGTCATTTGGCCGGGGTGGGTGCTTTTATTACCGGTGTGGTGGGCGGGCTCTTTCTGCTCATTCTGCTGGGCGTTTCATTTCAATCCTCCCGAGATCAAATGCTCGATCGCAGTGCTGCCTTAGCCGGCGTTTTGGCGGCTAACCTGACGGCGTCGATCGTGTTTCAGGATCCCCAGACTGCGACCGAGTTACTGGATGGGCTACAAGCAGTGGATGACGTCATTGAGGCGCGAGTCATTATGCCAAGTGATGACGAGTTTGCGACTTACCGTAGAGTGTCAGAGGGCGCCAGCGCCTCTACTGGCGTTTTTATAGAGGTCCTGGCGATGTCGGTGCAGCTCGATGACGAGCACCTGGCAAGGCTTGAGATTCGAGTGGATCTTTGGCCTGTGTATGAACGTGTGCTGTGGATGTCGGGCCTAGCCCTCATTTTGTGGTGTGTGGGCATGTTGGCAGCGTATGTCATGTCGCAGGTGTTCAATGCGCGCATTACTAAGCCATTGTCTGCCTTGGCACATATGATGACCGACGTCACTGAGCAAGAAGATTACGACAGACGGTTTTCCTATCATGATCAAAATGAACTGCGGTCTGTGGTCGACGCGTTTAATGAGATGCTGTCGCGGATCGGTGATCGAGAACGACGCTTACGCAATATGATTATAGAGCTTGAGGAGGCGAGAGATCAGGCCGAGTCTGCGGCTCGATCAAAATCGAGTTTTCTCGCCAATATGTCTCATGAGATTCGTACGCCGATGAATGGCGTAATCGGCATGATCACATTGCTGAAGCAAAGCCCGCTCACCGAAGCGCAGCGTACGTATTTCGAGACCATTGAACGGTCCGCTGATGCGTTATTACTGATTATCGATGACATTCTTGACTTTACCAAAGTGGAGGCGGGACGGCTGCGCCTGGTTCAGACGCGATTCGATCTGCTGGATAGTCTGCGGTCAATAGAAGCGTTATTTGCCGAGCCAGCGGCTCAGAAGGGCTTGTCGCTGTCGCTTCACATTGCGGATTCGGTGCCGCAGTGGCTGCTTGGCGATCCCGGCAGGGTGCGTCAGGTGTTACTGAATTTGATCGGTAACGCGGTCAAATTTACCGATGAGGGAGCCGTGCGGATCGACGTGGTGGCGACGCGTAGCAGTACCCGCAGCAACGTCCGATTTGCCATCCGTGACACGGGTCCGGGTATTCGCGCAGAGGATCAAAAGCGTATCTTTGGCGAGTTTTATCAAGCAGACGTGAGTTTGACTCGGGCCCATGGCGGAACGGGTTTGGGGTTGGCGATTGCCAAGCAGTTAATTCATCTAATGGGTGGCGAAATTGGCTTCGAATCGGCCTGGGGGCAGGGGACATTATTTTGGGTGGAGCTGCCGTTGGAGGAGGGGAGTCTTGCGGAGCGCAACGGAGATGTGAAATGGCCCCCTGCGGACATCCCTGAGCGGAGCGACCTCGCGCGTCTGGAGCGATTGACCAATCCACTGGCCTTAGCATCTGCTTCGGAAGTGGGGGCAGCCGACTATCCCTTGTCTCATTGCTATGATCTGCGTGTGCTCGTGGCTGAGGATTCTGAGGTCAATTTATTCGTGATTAGAGAGCTATTAGCAAGAGCGGGTATCGAAATTACGGTCGCCATGAACGGAGAGGAGGCTGTCGAGGCGTTTAAAAACAACGCCTTTGATCTGATCTTAATGGATATTCAGATGCCGGTGATGGATGGCCTTGAGGCGACGAGACAAATTCGAGCGTTACAGAGGGAGGCGGGCTTATATCCAGAGTGCGCGATTGTGGGCCTTTCTGCCCACGCGATGCAGGGCGATCGCGAGCGCTATCTGGCAGAGGGAATGTTGGACTATCTCACCAAGCCGATCCGCACAGAGGCGCTAGGGGCTGTATTGGACTTGTGCAGCGTGAAAAGCCAGTGAGGCAGTTTGGTTTGCGAAGGAGGTTAGCGATGACAGGGATGTGTTGGGAGACAGGAATGTGTTGCAGAGCGCTCAGGCATGCGGGCCGCACGACGTTATGGATTGCTTTGCTGGGTGCGGGTCAAACCGCATGGGCACAAACCGTACCGACTGATTTACTCGATTTGTCGATCGAGGCGTTATTCGAGGCAAACGTGGTCACCGAAGCCGAGCGAGCCCAGGTAGCGCGACGTTGGCACGCGTCCTATACCTACGCGGTATCGGACTATCATGATTACTACCTCGGTACTCAGCGTATTAATTATGACGAGGTGCTGTTTCAACCGGGGCAGGAAGACCGAACAGGTAGTAACTACCCCGTTGTGCCGACAGAAATCAAACAAGAGGTCCATGCGCTGCGATTGGCTTACGATCTCACACCTGCATTAACGGTCCGTGCACAGCTACCTTTTGTGATGCAAAGCACGGACCACATCTCAATTGTGCCGGGCTACGATGCCTTCAATATCAGTTCAGAAGGGATCGGCGATACCGCACTCTTGGTGGACGGTATCGTCAGGCAGACCCTGAACAGTATTTGGAGGCTGGGAGCCGGTATCAGCGTGCCAACTGGATCCATTGACGAGGAAGGCGATACGCCTCGGGCGCCAGGGAATCAGCAATTGCCCTACACCATGCAGCTGGGTTCGGGCACGTGGGATGTTCCGCTGTTGCTCAGTTTTCGAAAATACGGCGCGCAGTGGGACTGGGGAGCTCACGCTGATGTTACCTGGCGCACGGGAAAGAATGATCGGGATTATCGGCTGGGCCATAAGGCCGGTGTGAGTGGCTGGTTTCAGTGGAAGGGTTTCACTGGTTTCTCGCCGGGTATGCGGTTGCAGTATCGCTGGCGCGACACGATTACGGGGCAGGATGCGGCGTTGTTGGTGCCTAACCCCCAGTTCCCTTATCCGGCACCCGTAACCAACCCCAGCGCCTTTGGGGGCGAGCAAATTGATCTCACGGTGTTTGTGCGGGTTCCCCTTACTGATAGCTGGTACACCCAGGCGTCTTACGCGCAGCCGCTTTACCTTGACCTCAACGGACCTCAATCTTCCGAAAAGTATCATTTTAGTATTGAGATAGGCACTTCTTTTTAGCGTCACCAGTTGACGGAGGAGGGGGCTAGCTATGGTAAACTGAGCACTACGGAGAGCTGGCCGAGTGGTCGAAGGCGCACGCCTGGAAAGTGTGTATACGGCAACGTATCGAGGGTTCGAATCCCTCGCTCTCCGCCAAAATTTCCCCCTCAGAGTATGTCAGACAGTCCCAAGTAGTACCCACAAAACCCCTTAAAACGTAGCTTATTAGCCATAATGTGCTCCTGTCAGGCTTGCTTATCACCCAAAGGGGCACGGTGTGGGGATACGGCTTCCTGTAGGACACCGTGCGCAGAGAGTTACGCGTCGCCCCAGTCCTCCTCGAACTCGGAGAATGGCCCCGGGGAAAGATCGCCCTCATCTGTGTTGTCCTCGAACCGGGCATTGCACGCGTCTATGGTGGGCCTGGCGGCCATATAGTTAGCGATCAATTCAAGAGTAATGCTCAGTTCTTCTGCGAGACTCAGATCTTCCCGGTTCAAAATCCGGTTGGTTGTCGCCTGCATGCCTTCATCGAGTGGCACGGCACAACGATGAAGTGGCATCACCTCAGCGGCAGAATCTCTTGTGCCGCTCTGGTACATGAATATCTCTTGGGTATCCGTAAAGTAAATCAAATCCACAATGCCGTCACCAACGAGGTCTTGTACGCACATACTCTGAATAAGGTAGGTGTCGCAAACCGTTTTGCCCTCGGCTTGCTGTGGCACCATGCTTGGCGCGCGGGCACACCCTGCCAGCACCAAAACCACGCCCACTAGCACTAGGCGCATTCTTTTACACTTGCTTAGGATGGACACGTTTCTGCTCGATTCCGTTAGATTGACCGCAATGAATTATGTCGCAATGGTCTTGCGGCTACCAGAGCGCCCGGCGTGGCTACGCTGACAGATTATAGGGCGATTGCCCAATAAGGTGCCGATTTTGCAATGGCGTCGACGAGGCAGTAAATGGTGTTTGAGTATCGGCATCCCCTTGCCGGAGTTCGCATTGTTTGATGCGCCTTAGCTTCCGCTAGATCAGTTTTGCAAGGGGATGACTCGACCTGGGTTGAGAATGTTGCTTGGGTCCAGAGTCGCTTTCAAGCCACGCATGACAGCGATCTCTGCCAAGCTTCGGCTAATGTTTAGCCAGGGTACCTTTTCAGTGCCGATTCCGTGCTCCGCCGAGATAGAGCCTTCGAACTGCTTTAACGGCTCATAGACGATACGATCACAGTCTTCATGCCATTTTCCTGGCTCGCCGGGACATAAAAAGAGATGCAGGTTGCCGTCGGCAACATGACCCAGAACGTAGCAAGACGCCTGAGAAAACTGCTTCATGAGGGCTTCGCGAACGAGTGCAACGTACTCCGGCATATCCTGAATAGGTAGGCTTACATCGTAGAGGTAGTAGGGTTTCTTTTCGAGAATGGCCTCAAAATTCTCCCTAATACCCCAGAGCGATTTCCGTTCCGACTCCGACTTTGGAATCACGGCATCTTCAATCAATGAAGATTCAAATGCCTGCTCAAGCGCATGGTTGAATCGTTCAGTATCCGTTTGCGAATCAGAACCTTCGGTTTCTACCATGATATAAAAGGCATGATCTCTTTGCATCGGTGCGCGGTGCCAGCCGGGTTCTGTAACGGCCGTGAAGTAGTCTCCCCACATAACTTCAAAGGCGCTTAAGCTGCCGCCGAGAGCGCTGCGCAAATACTGCAACAACTCGGTTACAGCGTTGAAATCTTTTACCGCGATCATTGCCGTGTTCATGGATGTCGAGCGAGGATAGGTTTTTACCACCGCACGAGTAACGACGCCCATCGTTCCCTCTGAACCGATAAAGAGTTGCTTGATATCGTATCCGGCGTTGTTTTTGATCATACGGTTCATCGAGGACAGGATCGTACCGTCGGCCAAGACCGCCTCTAAACCCAGCACGAGATCTCTCATCATTCCGTATCGTAAAACGTTGATGCCGCCGGCATTGGTCGCGATATTGCCCCCAATGGTGCAGCTACCGCGTGCGCCCAAGTCGAGTGGGAACATAAAGCCCTGCTCTGCGAGTGTGTTTTGAAGGACCTCGAGAATCACGCCGGCTTCAACAGTGACCGTGCCGCTCACCGGATCAATCGATTCGATCGTGTTCATTCGTTCGAGCGAAAGGATGATTTCGTGATCGGCTGATATGGCACCATCGACACATCCGGTGAGCCCACCTTGGAGGACTACCGGTTGATTGTGAGCATGACATAAGGCCAATATTTGGCTGACTTCTGCGGTGCTACGTGGCCGAAGCAAGGCGAGGGTGCTTGTCGGCTCCGGACGCCAATAGCTCGTCGACCGGTCCGCGACGTCTGCCCCCAAACTGACTTGCTCACTGCCCAAGGCGTCGACGAGTAGGGTGATAATATCGGTCACTTTAATTGCCTCATGTCATTAACAGCCGCTCGCAGCAACCGCTTAAGCTGGCGCGTCGATTACGGTAGTCCGCTGCTCGCCGAGCCCCTCAATGCCAAGGGTCATCACATCACCGGGCTGAAGGTAAACGGGGGGTGTAAGGCCGAAGCCGACGCCGGGGGGTGTCCCGGTGATAACAATATCACCGGGCATCAACGTCATAAACTGCGAGACATAATGGACGATAAAGGCCGGTCTAAAAATCATATAGGCGGTGGTGCCATCTTGATAACGGTGTCCGTTGACGGCTAACCATATGGCTCGATCAGACATGTCACCTGCCTCATCGCGCGTGACGAGCCAGGGACCTATTGGCGCAAAGGTGTTGCAGCTCTTACCTTTATCCCACTGACCTCCGCGCTCAAACTGGAAGGCGCGTTCGGACAAATCATTGGCGATGCAATAGCCTGCAATATGTTCTTCCGCCCGTTCTTCTGGTACATAGGCAGCGCGCTTACCGACGACGATAGCGAGTTCTACTTCCCAATCCATCTTCTCAGAGCCTCGGGGGCGGATAACGTCATCATACGGCCCACTGATTGCGCTAGTGGCCTTCATGAACATGACTGGCTCTTCCGGAATAGGGAGATTCGCTTCGCGCGCATGATCCTCATAGTTCAGGCCGACACAGATGAAATCGCCTACATTGCCCACACAGGGACCAAGGCGGGTGCCTTTTGGAACAATGGGTAGCGACGCAACATCTTGCCCGCGCAGCCAGGCTAGCTTTTCGTCTGAGAGAGTCGTGCCATCGATATCATTGATCAAAGAGGATAAGTCACGAATGTGACCGTCTTGATCCATTATGCCCGGTCTTTCGTTACCTTGGTCCCCATGTCGTAGTAATTTCATTTTAAAATCTTCTCTGGTTTTTGATGACGAAGTGCATCATTGATACTGCCGCGATCGCGCCACGCATCGGTTGATTCGCGAAGTCCCGTGTGTCGCTAGTAAACGGTCGATTGCGTCATAGATTGCGCACATTCACAGGGTCAAAGGAGATGCGGTATTCGGCAATACGCCACGCGTTGTCATCTCCTTTGATGAGTTGAAATCGATAGCGAGAGGTGCCGGTAATACTCAGCGCGCCAGGTTGGATGCCACTATTATCCTGTGCATCTTGGTTGAACGGAATGTAGAGCATGTAAATCTCTGCAATCGCAGTCCGTTCTGTTTGTTCTTTTACCATCAGGTTGCTGCTGTAGTGCAGTGGTTGTACGTTTTGCTGCGTCGCAATCGAACGGAATCCCTCAAAGGCTTTGTGAAAGTCATCGCCGGTTAACCGAATCGTTTCATTGCCAGCGTTGTAGATGGTGCAGACAGGGTCATTGATAAACTGCATCCTCCAACGATCGAAGTCATCGGCGTCGTATCCACTGGCATAAGACTGGAGCAGGTTCAAAATGGCAAGCCTGTCTTCTACATTAAAACCCGTAGCGCCGGGGTGCTCGGTTCTCGAGTTATCGAATGACGTCATGGGCAACTCCTTATCGGTATCTTGTCTAGCAGCGGCGGCAACGAGCGTTGGGGCTATCACGCTGCCGGCTAAGGCCGCGGCTATGAGCCGACGCCTATTCATCGACATGAGTGACTGCTTTCAGCATCGTGAAATGTCACGCTGAGCGGCCGATTTAAACTGATCTGGCGCGTGTAGGAGGGTGGCTAACAACGGCGGGTTCGCTGGCCAGCTGCCATCAGGTCGAATGCAAAGTGGCGTCATCGTATCGCTGCCCTTGTCGCGGGGTGCCGACAACTGAATAAGCTCGTCCTGAGTCGGGTGAGCGTAGAGGCATGTCACGGCTGGCTTTGCTCGCTCGACGCCGCTGCTCTTGCGGAAGTAAATACGACGCTGTAGTCCCGCTGTTTAATCTTCCAGACGCCGTTAGCACGAATGTAGCGGTCTTTATAACGTCCAACGGCGAGCATCTCATCGCCGCTGTATAATTTTAGTCGCTCATTGGTGTGCCACTGCGCGATGCCCTCATCAGCTTTGACTTGGATAAAAACCGGTTGAGCAAACACAGAGGCGTGTTCGTAAGGCGCCATGATCGTGAGCCAGGATTCGAGAATGCGATCTTTACCCTCGATATTGCCCCCGCCCAGATTCCATACGCCGTCTTCTGCCCAATTAGCGATCCATTTTTCCGCGTCTTTTTCGATGACGGCCGCGTTGTAGGATTCAATGAGTTCGCGAATCGCGAGGCGGTCTGCCACCGACCCCGTGTTGTCTTGAGCCGACACGTCGGCATCCGCTGTGATGGCGCCTGTGGGCGCTGTGAGGCCAATGAATAGCAGTGACCACATGAGTATCATTCGCTTCATCGCGTTTTCCTGATCCGGCATGTGCCGTTCCGCGAATCTAGGTCGCGACCACGGCGATTGTTGTTATCTGTATTGGACAACGACTTTGCCCGTATTGTGCCCCGAGTGCAGGTACTCCAGCGCGTCTGCGGCGCTATCAACGCCGTCAAAGACGGTCGGGTCTAGCAGCGGCTTAATATTGCCGTTAGCGACTTGCTCAATGAGTCCTTCGAGGTGTTCGGCAATTTTGTCAGGCCAATCTTTATACAGAAAGGCGCGAATTTGTGCCGATTTCCACAGCAGCTTGTGATAAATCCGTGGGGCGGTGATTTCTTGCGTGCCGCCCATATACTCTGATATGAACCCACAAATTAGTATTTTTCCTCGCGTTGCGAGGTGATCGATACAGGTATCGAAGGTTGAGCCTCCTACCTGTTCAAAAATTAAGTTGATGCCATCGGGGTACTCAGCTGTCAAAACATCGCCCAGGTTCTCCTCTGAATACACAATAACCCTATCGCAGCCAATACTTTTGAGCTCCTGAGCCTTTTCCTGTGTGCTGCAGGTTCCAATAACATGATTGCCAGCTAATTTGGCGAGTTGGACACACCAATTACCCACGCCGCCAGCTGCTGCAGTGATCAGCACCGTCTCACCTGAGCCCATGTCACCGGCCTCATAGAGGCCAATAGAGGCCGTTAGGCCTGCCACTGATACCGATAAGTATTCGGGGGAGCACTGTGGAATCTTGATAAATTGATCAATGTCTCGGCATAGCATCTCGCTATAGGCGCTACCCATTTGCGGTGAAGCGACGGAGTCGCCCACTTTAAACTGAGTCACGTCTGACCCGACAGCAATCACCTCGCCGACGGACTCGCAGCCCAGATCAAAGGGGAAGTTACCGTCTGAAAAATAGACGCCCCCGCTGATATTTACGTCAGAAGCATTAACGCCCCCGAAACGCGTTTTAATGAGCAGTTGCCCAGGACCAGGTTGCACAATGTCCGCGCTGACAATCTCACTGGCTTCCCTGAAGTTTTTTGAATACTTGTGGGCGACTATTTTTTTGTAAGTGCCTGACATCGACTGCTTCCTTTTTGCTAGCTTGGCCACGTTGCTGACGTTAAATCTGACATCGGTTGTGCCGACGGCAGAGCATTACTTTCCGGTAAAGTGAGGCGCACGTTTTTCTTGAAACGCGGCAATGGCTTCTTGGTGATCGGTGCTCGCCATTGTTTCCTCCTGAGCCCTCGCTGCCAGCGGAAAGACTGTCGCGCTGATCGAGCGGAGGTAGGCATTGACTGCTAATTTAGAAGCGGCAACCGCCAGTGGTGCGCCGGCTGCAAGATTGCTAGCGATCTCAATGGCTCGCGGCAGCAACTGGTCATTTTCAGGGACGATAAAGCTGGCGAGGCCCATTTCTACGGCTTCTTTGCCGCCGATCTTATCGCCACTCATCAGGTAATACTTAGCGCGATTTACGCCGATAAGAAAAGGCCATATCACTTGTCCGCCATCGCCCGCGCCAATGCCCATGTTGACATGGGTGTCGGCGAATTGGGTTGAGGGCGCTACGACGGCGACATCTGCCAAGAGTGCGACCGTTGCGCCAAGCCCGAGCGCATAGCCATTGACCGCCGCGATAATCGGTTTTTCACAGGAGAGCATGTTGTCCACGATGTCACGAGACTCTCGCCATAGTTTCTTTCCGTCAGTGCTCTCTGTGACTTGGTCGTCTGTACTGAAGTCACCGCCAGCACAAAATGCGCGACCCGCGCCCGTGATCACTAAGGCCCTCAAGCTATCGTCATTCGCAAAATCAGTGCTGAAGCGGGTGAGCTCAGTGTGCATGATGCTGTCGACGGCGTTGAGCTTTTTGGGCCGATTCAGTGTCACAATAGCGACGCCGTTGTCGCGCTTTTCGATCATCATGGAGTGGTAGTTTTCTGGGCTGAGCATTGTCATTCTCCGGTGCTTTTCGCAGGAGCGGGTGGGGTGGTAACCCCTAGTTGACCGAAACAGAGCTATAGAGGCTGGCGCTTTCGCAGTCTTCAACGTACTGCACCCACAACGTCTGTGCTTCGGCGTTATCAGCGCTTTCCCAGATAGTGATGGCTTCCTCTAGCGCCGCCATGCTGGGTGATGTGCCGTTCCAGTAAAATGTGCCTACGGACATGTCATCGCTGTACATCGGAAACAAAATACTCAAATGAAAGTCAGCGTAATCTTGAGCCTCGCCCACCTTGATATATAAATCCCCCATTTCCGCTATTTGCTCTCGAGTTACCCCGGGGTTCATTTTGCATTTATAGGATTCTGCGACCTCAGCGACCGCGTGATATGCGCCTAGAGAGGCGCAGCTTACTAGGAACGTCGCGGCTGTTAATAGGGGTTTCATCGCGCTGCTTCTCCTTCTGCTATGAGTCGGTCTATCAATCGATGATGTAGGCGTAAGCGCTGCTCTTGATAGTTCGTAAATTCCACCGTGCCGGTGCGGCTGGCGCGAAGTCCTTTTTGGACCCAAGGTAGATTGATGGCATCTTGCTCGAAGACAACGGCGAGGCCCTCGCCCATTGTTTCCCCGGCTAATGTCACCGGTTCATCGAAGTCGAGGTGCATAGTGGGTACGGGTTCGGGACGTGGCCCCTCTTTTGGTACTGGTCTTAAAATAACGATATCCATGATTGAGCTCTCAGGATCGAGCCCGTTTGGTCGAAAACGATAAATCGTATTTTGATAAAAGCCCCCCCAAAAGCTCATTGCTGGGGCTACGTTATACATAAGCGAATCTGTGAATTCCGCGTCGCCGGCTTCGCTGTAGTCTTCGCCAGTCACCGCTGATAATTGCGTTCGCATAATCTCCGCCGCATAAGCTCTGGCGGTCATTCCCTCAGGGACGAGCAGCCTTGAGTCGTCATCAACGTCGTGCTGTCCAGATCCAAAAAAGGCATCGAAGATGTCTTGCTCGCTGAGCTGTTCTGTAATGTGTGGGCTTTGGACGCCGTGAGCGCAAATCTGCCTTCCGACATATTCGCTTGGGTGATCGTATTGTGTATTGGAGTCGGCTGTCATGGGCAGTCCTTGCGGGTGTGTACCCACGACATGGTGCGTCTCCATAAAGGCTTCTGTTGACGCCTTCCAGTTGGCGCGAATTTTTTTGGCGACGTGCACCGCTTTATAGCGATTCTCTAAATCGTAGCGGGCGAAGTGTTCAGGAATAGGCCCGAGGGTGTCTTCTAGGGGCGACGCATTGAGGTCCATGTTGATAAAGACAAAGCCTCCCCAAGTGGCCACTAAGGCTTCCGGTAAATTATTTTCCTGTCCTTCCCATTGAGGAGCATCCCAGGCGAAGGGGTTGAACTTAAGCGAGCCATCTAGATTCCAAGCCATGCCGTGAAATGGGCAGCGGAGCGCCTTGGCGTCTCGGCCATCGCATTCGACCAACTGGCGACCGCGGTGCAAACAAGAATTGTGGAGCGCTTTGATCTCGGTAGGGGAGGAGCGAACGATGAGCAGG
>Ga0115566_10000304_pt1 | contig 41790 bp, 40 predicted proteins | sample COGITO_mtgs_1204_3_FD_87173 | JGI IMG/M metagenome (GOLD analysis project Ga0115566, IMG submission 87173) | Pelagic marine microbial communities from North Sea - COGITO_mtgs_120405 | ecosystem: Environmental > Aquatic > Marine > Epipelagic | place: Germany:Helgoland, sampling site Kabeltonne...
CAGACGACGGTAGAGATCGTGACGTCGCCCAACTATCAGCCCCCTCCCCTCCAGAGTTATCCGCCCGTGCCGAAGCAGAGCGACCAGGAGCTTGCTGCAGCAGTTCGCGAGTTGACCCTCTGGACGCAGACCCGTGGTGCGGGTTACGTCTCCGGCGTTGTCGCGAGACGCACAGCTTCGGGCCGTGCCATTCTTTATGGTAAGCTCACGCCGGAAGGGCTGAGGAAGCCGCAGAGGGCATTGGCCGGTTTCGGCAGTGCGTTACAGCGGCTCTGGGCCAGCAAGACCCTGCAGTATTACGGCACTAAGAATTCGTGGGCGCATATCGTCCTGCACAATCAGGCGAAAATCAAGATTCACTCGACATTGCAGAATGGCAGCAAGCTGAAGGCGGGGGCCCCGCGCTAAGAGGCCCCGGAAAAAGAATCGACTCGAGTCGATCTTCCGGATGGTCATCAGTCAGCAAGGTCCCACCAGACTTGGCCTGTGGGCTGCCTTGTTCTGCCCCTCATGTCGAACTTAGAGCCGCGCTCGAGTGCGCTGAATTTGGTTGTCGTCCGTATTGGCACCACCCAGCATCAACGAATCTGCCCCACGCTGACGCCGCTGAAGGTTTGGCATCAGCACCGTCGGCGTCTCGAAATAGTCGCCCTGTGGCTGGTCAAAGCGAGGTGCAGCATCATCGTAATAGCCCTGCTGCTTCATGCCGTTATGGCTGGGGAAGCACTTCAGGTCGTACAGCCCCGGCAGCGTCTCATCAAAATCGAGATCATCCGTAAAAGACACAATGATGTTCGCCCGGTCCTGTGCTTACGTAGCCGGCCCCTCTAGCGCCAGCGCAGCGACAGCAAGTCGAAGGATTGTGCTTGGTACAATCACTAACGCTCTGACTCAAGTTTGCGGACCACGCAGTACAACGCGCCCACAGTGCCCTGTGCAATGTGAAAAATCGGCGCCAGCCTGTGAGAACCGGCTGTCAGATCAGCCTCAAAGCTCACGCTTGTAGCACCCGCAACTACGGGCTTGCTACCCAGTTTTTTCCCGTCAATGATCAGGCTCGCCTTCGTTGCCGCCAGCGCCTTGCCGCGACTCGCACGGAACGCCTTGCTGGCCCCAGGCACCTGCTTGCCAGCGGGCAGAGCCGCGATGATCGCTTGGTTGGCCTCCGGCGGCCAGCGCAAGGCGTCGATCTGGTAGCGGCCGTCTTGAATGACCTTTACCGCCCAATGTCCAGTATGTTCCACCTTCTTCTTACCAATGGGCGAGAGCGCACGAATGTGCCCCTGATTCCACGGTGGCGCGCCTTTCCCAATCCAGTCGTGGCCAGTAAGCACAGCTTCTTTCTCGCCCGGCTGGCCAAGGTAAATCTCGGTCGTCTCCGCGAAACTCGGGGAGATCTCGGCCCACCACTCTTCGTAGAAGCCGCGCATCGCCTTGAACTGCTCGGGGTACTGCTCCGCGATATTTGTCTTCTGACCGGGGTCGGCCTCGATGTCGTAGAGTTCCTCGCCATTGATCAGACGGAAGCGCTGGGACATGACCGAGGACTGGCGCCACATGACCGGATCCACCACTCGCTGGGAATCGGTCACCAGAAAGCGGGCTGCCCAATCCGCATCGACCTTCGGATCGAGCAAGGCGCGGATGTCTAGCCCGTCAAATTGGTAGCCCTCTGGGGCCTTCCCGCCAGCAATTTCCAGCAGGGTCGGCACGATATCGATCGCGTGAGTGAGCGTGTGGTCGCCGTGCTTCACGTTCCAGCCGGCCGCTGGCCAATGCACGATAAACGGGACCCGATGGCCACCGTCGTACTCGCTACCCTTCTTACCGCGCATGCCAGCGTTGAAGACACGATGGCCAGTGGCAGTTCCATTATCCGTGGTGAAGATGAAAATGGTGTCATTGGAAACGCCCAGTTCTTGCAGCAAGTCCCGCGTCTTGCCTACATTGTCATCAATATTCGTAATCATGCCGAAGAACGCAGCAATGTTCGCTTTCTGGCCCTTGTACATGTCCAGATACTTTTGTGGGGCATGCAATGGACTGTGAGGGGCGTTTAGGGAAATGTAGGCGAAGAAAGGCTTGCCAGCCTTCGCGGAGTCCGCAATAAAGGCATTGCCTTGCGCAAAGAACACGTCCGTGCAAAAGCCCTTCGCGGGCACAATCTTGCTATTGTGAAAATAGCTGCCATCGAAGTATGAGTTATCCCAGACGTCCGGAGTCTGGCCGACGCCACCGCCACCGTGGCGATACACTTCAGTAAATCCCCGGTCTTCAGGACGGTAAGGATAGGTGTCGCCAAGATGCCACTTGCCGAACATCCCGGTCTGGTAGCCAGCATCCTTAAGATGCTGACCAAGTGTGATCTCGTTAGCGCGCAACATCGAGCGCCCCCTAATCGTGTGCCAAACACCCGTGCGGTTGGTCCAGTGCCCGGTCAGCAACGCCGCCCGCGTCGGCGAGCAGGTAGGGGCCACATGGTAGTTGGTCAGACTGGTCGATTCCCCGTGGAGCTTGTCGATATGCGGGGTCTTGATCACCGGGTTGCCGTGACAAGCGAGATCGCCGTAGCCTTGGTCATCCGTAATCACCATTACGATATTGGGCTTGGCGAAGGCCGTGGTGGCCGCGAAAAGACAGAGGAGAGACAGCAGGCGCATAGAACGAGCCTCCAGAGAGTAAGCGTTTGGATTTCGACTCGACTGTAGGCGCGATCGTAAGTTTATCGCATTGCCAGGCAGTAGCCTGAGCAGGACTCGATGACTTGGTGACTTGATGACCCCCGATTACACCATGACTGAGCTAACGCCATGACAGTGATCACTGGTTGGGCGTCATGGCGTCATTTCGTCGCCGGGCGTCATGGCGTCACCAAGTCACCCAGTCCTATTCCATCACGCCGCAGGCGTGAGAGGCGCCCTCCGTTACAGGACTAAACCCGGAGCGATTCGTCGCGTACAACAATCGCCGCCCCCCACACCACACGGAGAATCGCCATGTCCCCTCGCCTCCTCGTCTTCCTTCTTGCGCTCGCCTGCCTCGCCACTGTCGGCTGTGCGCATCGCCCTGGCCACCGTCATGCCGGCATCAAGCATCCGCCCCGAAAAGTCGCCATGATTGCCAAGCTTCCCAGCGGCCATCGGGTCGTGCATGTCAAGGGCCGCCGCTACTTCGTCCACAAGGGCGTTTACTACGCAGCCAAAGGCCCACGAGGCTACACGGTGGTCAAGAAGCCGTTGCACTGATTCCAAACACGCGTATACGAAGACAGGAACTTGCTACGTATGATTGAGAGTATGGATACCCACACAGACTACCAACTGGTTCGCGCCTATCTCGACGGCGACATGGCTGCCTTCGACACCTTGTACGAGCGTTGCCGGCTCCCGCTGTTCAGCTATCTCAACAAGCGCATGGTCCAGCACCCAGATGCCGTAGATGACCTTTTTCAGCAGACCTGGTCCAAGGCCATCAAACACCTGCCGCGCTTTCGCGATGCCAACTTCATGCCCTGGCTGCTGCGAATCGCCCACAACACCGCCATCGACCACATCCGCAAAGTCCGCCCCAGCGATCCACTCGAAGACCACGCAGCCGAACTGCATTCTGCCGAGCTGGCACCGGGAGCCGCGCTCATGCAGCACGAACTGATCGGTGCCCTGCGCAGCGCAGTCGACACGCTGCCGCCCGAGCAACGTGAGGTAGTCAGCCTACGCCAGACCGAGCTGGGCTTCAACGAAATCGCCAGCATCCAGCAGTGCTCGATCAACACCACAATGGGGCGCATGCGCTACGCGCTAGCCGCCCTACGCAAGGCTTTGGCCCCCATCCGCAACGGAGCCCGCGAGCCATGACTCCGATAGACTGCGAAGTTCGCAAACTTGCTCAGCACGCCTTGGTCCGTCGGCGCCGCCTGCGCGTTGCCCGCCTCGGCGTAACCCTCTTGGCCGCTTGCTGGTTGCTCTCGTCGTTGCACTCCAGCGACCCGCAAGCCTCAACCGCAGTAGCGAACGCACCCGAAGCTGTAGAGATCTGGGCCTGGGATGATGGCTTCAGCGTAGAGCTTGCCATGCTCGAGGCCGAAATGGCGCTCGGCGAGATTGCGGAGTTCGCAAGCGTCGACAGCAGCCTATGATTGCACGCCTGGCAGTCGCAATGCTGGCCGTCCCGTTGCTGTTCGGCGGCCCTGAATTTGACCGAAAGCCCCACCTACGTGGTGGACTGCCCGGCGGTCCGCCTGGCGAACGGCTGCTGCTGCGTATGGAGCAAAGAAATCCTCAGGAGTATGAGCGCTTGTGCGAACTGCGAAAGACAGACCCGGAGGCGTTTCGCGATGCCCTACGTAAGCACGGCAAGGCCGGCTTCCGTCCCCCTCGTGAGGGCCGCCGCCACGCCAAGGAATTGAGCCAACTGGCCGCGCAGGTCCGCAAGGAGCCAGATGCCGACAAGCGTGCGGCCCTGACACAGCAACTGCAACAAAAGATCGGAGAATCGTTCGATGCAGAAATCGCAGAGCACCAGCAACGGCTGGAGGCGATGAGCCGGCGCCTTGAAGAGCGACGCCAGCAAAAAGCAGAGATCTGCCAAAAGATGGCAGGCAAGCTTCTTGAGCCTAGGGACTAGGATTGACGGCCAGCCTCGGCAAACTCCAGGTGTGAATCAGCGCCTACCTGCTCGGTAGGGAGGTCCGCTACGACGGAAGCCACAAGCGCGGCTCACCCAGCTGTGGCGTATTCGGGGTAAAAGTTCACCAGCCAAACGGATTTCTCCGCGAGGGCAGAGGCGTCTCTGTCCGAGCGCTCATGGAGCGCATGCCCTGGCTCCCCGTTGAAGATAGAGAGACGCCTACGTGATTCCCAGCTGCGCGAGTGTTCTGACAGGCCTCTACGCGGCCCTGCGTCAGCGTGCTACAGGCTCCGACCAGCCTGGCGCATAGCCAGATCCAAAACCACCAGCGCGGCCATTCCTTCCACGATCGGCACCGCGCGTGGGACTACACACGGATCGTGACGGCCCTTGGCTTCAAGCACCGCATCATCGCCCTCGAAGGTCGCAGTCTGCTGAGCCTTGCCAATGGTCGCTGGCGGTTTGAAGGCAATGCGAAAGACAAGCGGCTCGCCATTGCTAATCCCGCCCTGAATTCCGCCGCTATGATTCGTCATCGTGCCCAGGCGCTCGCCCTTCTGCACAAAGGGATCATTATGCTGCGAACCTAGCAGCTCCGTACCCGCGAAACCGGATCCAATTTCGAAGCCCTTGGTCGCCGGGATCGACATCATCGCATGCGCCAGTTTGGCCTCAAGCTTATCAAACACAGGCTCACCCAGACCAGCTGGCACATTGCGGCAGACGCAGCTGACCACGCCACCGATCGAGTCCTGACCATCCCGAGCGGCGACAATAGCCGCCATCATCTTCTCCGAAGCCGCTTGGTCTGAACAACGCACCTGGTTGCCATCCACCTGCTCCCGGCTGATCGTCAGCACATCCGGGTCCGGCGCGGTGATGTCACCCGCGGCTGACACCCAAGACACAATCTCGATGCCAAAGCGCTCAACCAAAATCTTCTCTGCAATCGCACCAGCTGCCACCCGAGCAATCGTCTCACGCGCACTGGAGCGGCCACCGCCGCTCGACGCGCGAATCCCGTACTTCATCTGATAGGTGAAGTCGGCATGAGACGGCCGCGGCACGTTACTCATCTCTTTGTAGTCACCAGGCCGCTGGTCCCGATTGTGCACCAACAGGCCAATTGGCGTGCCGAGCGTCAGGCCATTCTCAGTCCCGGATAGAATCTTGACGACATCTCCTTCCTTGCGGTCAGTGGTCACCTTGCTCTGTCCCGGACGACGCCGATCCAACTGCGGCTGCAAGTCCTCTTCGGTCAGCGCCAACCCGGCAGGAACGCCATCGACGATGGCCCCCACGCCAAAACAGTGCGACTCCCCGAACGTTGTGACACGAAAATCCGTTCCGAAACTGCTGGACATTAGATCGCTCCGCTCTGGAGCATCTGTTGCAGCTCCGTCTGGAACTCCTGCATGTCTTCTGGCGTTGGCTCAGCATCACCCTTCGGCGTAAAGCCAAAGCGCTGCATCTGGTCGATATACCAGTCACCGCTCGCACCGGAAGCAAACGTGACCTGTCCACTGAGCATCGCCCCCGGCGGATGAACAGTATTTAAGGTCACGGAAACCTTTCCTGGCGCTACGTCTTCGCCAGCACCCTCTTCCGCCTCACCTCCACCTTCTTCCTCGTCGTCTGGCTCCGGCTCTGGCGTGTCGAACTGCTCCCAGTTCACCTCCAGATCCAGAGCGATCATGCGAAGCTCCATGTACGTTAGGGACACGCCGTGCTCGTCCTTTAGAATGGTCTGCACTTGGGGCAGCTCAACGCCCTCGGCCATAAGCCGGGCAATGATCTTGTTTCGTTCTTGCTCACTCATTGTAGGGGGGACATCTCGTTACAGGGGGTCATAAATGGGATCAGGTCAAGGCACCGTGCCGCTTGAGCCGTGGACAGTACAAATGCACGCGCCGCTGTCAACGCAGTGGACAACCATCAAACCAGCTGTTTGGCATCTCAAACAACTGGATGACATACTTGACAAATGTCTATTGCCTAATCAAAGACACATCGTAACGTAAGCCGTTTAGCCTGAATCACTCAAGTTCGCAACCATGTGTTTTTTTAGGTTCCGATCTGCCTATACCGTCACTCTGAGACTCGCGATCGCCACGCTCTGTAGCGTAGCCGTGGCAAGCGATCTCGACGACTTACTGGCGCGCAAAGCCGCGCTCCAGACAGAGATTTCCCGCCTAGCCGAACAGGAAACGAAGGTGCGGAGTGCGCAAACCCGGCTGCATCAACTGAAGCAGGTAGTGGCCCAAGCCCGCAGCGATCTTTCTGATGTACGGACTGAGTTGCGCGGCGCGCGCGCCGCGGGTGCCGAGAACAATAAGACGGCTGATTCGCTTCGCCAACCGCAGACGGAAATCATGGCCAAGGCGCGCGCCGCCGCCACTGCGACCCGATCGCGTGTGGCCGCAGGTATCCCGTACCAACTGAATGAGCGGCTGGCAATCCTGGACCACTGCCTGGTCTTGCTGACGTCTGAGCCTGCCGCCGGCACAGCTGCCTTCCTCGCCTTTCTGCGCGACGAGCTCTCGCTCTCCGCCGAAACGGCCTTCAGCGCCACCCCTGTCGAGTTCTCCGGTCGAACCCTGCCTTCCTACCAAATTCGACTCGGTCTGGCAGAGCTGTATGCCGTGTCCGAGGACGGTAAACGTATCAGCATGAGTGCCGACGGCGCCTGGATCGAAGCGCCGGAAGCGACTCGCGAGCGGCTTAAAGCTGCCGTGCAGATGCTGCGCAAACGCGCCCGTCGAGCACTCGTGGCGCTGCCCACAGGTGGTGCCAAATGAAGACGCGACACTTCCTCTGGGTCGTGCTTTTGGTTCTGAATGCAGGCGCTGAAGACCGCCTGCAGGCGCTACGCGATGAGGTCACAGCGCTCGAATCGCAGCGCGATCTGCGCCGCCAGGACGTGCAGTTGCGCAGTGCGCAAACGGAAACGGCCCTGCTCGAGCAGGCCGCAGTCCTGATCGATGTGCATGCGGAGATCGCAACCGCGAAAGACGAGTTGGCCCAGGCCCGGGCGGACGTCATCATCGCCCAGACTGAGTTACGGGCGCAGCGCGCCCGCACATCACAGATCCTGACCGAGGCCCAGAACCTCGCTGGGCAGCTCTCGGTCCAGCTCGCAGAAATCCCAGGAAAATCCGCTGCCCACCGCCGAGTCGATGCCGCTGTAGGCAGCCAGATCGACATTACCGAGGCCACAGCCTTGCTCAGCCTGGCCCACGACCTCCACCAACAGGCGCAGTTGACCACAGCCACGAGCACAACCATCACCGACGCGTCCGGCGAGGCCATCACCGTCGATCTGATCGCAGTGAGTTTTGCGAAGTTCGCCTATGCCGGCCCTGATTCGGTGGGCGTCGGGATCAAGAGTCCAGCAGATGCCAGCGGTATGCGCTGGCAAGAGCAGCTCTCCCCCGCCAATGGCGGGGCGATTCGCAGCGCCGCCGCGGCGCTTGCCGCCGGACGCCCGGCAGTGGTGCCAATGGATATCACCGGGACCATGCGCCTCGAAACGTGGGACGCGTCCCAGACTCTCGAGGAGCAAATTCGCGCCGGAGGTCCGCTGATGATTCCGCTCTTTGCGATCGCGATCGTCGCCGCGCTGTTTACGGCAGAGCGCATTGTGGTTTTCAGTGTGGAAAGTGGGCGGCCGGGGCGCGTCGACCAAGCGCTGGCGGCTTGCGAAGTTTGCAATCTAGACCAGGCCAAGAGCCTACTCGAGAGCACGCGGGGCGTAGCCTCGCGGCTGATCCTGGCAGCGCTGCACGAGCAGCCTGCTGGTCAGGCAGCCATGGAAGAAGCGATCGAGGTGCGGCTACTGCAAGAGACACCGCGTCTGCGGCGACGTCTGGGTGGAATAGCTGTGCTGGCGGCAATCGCACCGTTGCTCGGGCTGCTTGGTACGGTCACTGGCATCATCCAGACCTTCGCCGTGATCCAGAGCACCGGCGGCACCGATGTCGGACTGATGGCAGGCGGGATTGCCCAGGCACTGGTTACGACCGCAACGGGGCTGATCATCGCCATTCCTACCCTCATCTGTCATCGCATGCTGGTGGGCTTGCTCGATCGGCTGGTCAGTGCAGCCGAGTGCAAGGCAGCAATCGCCTTGACTTTGCTGTCACGCGAGGAGAAAGGATGAACGCGCTCAGCAATCTCATTTGGCAGGGCGGCATCGCCTTGCCCGCCATTCTCACGCTGTCCTTTTTCGGTTGGCTGCTATTAATCAGCAAGTGGCAGATGCTCCGCGCGGATGAGCGCAACTACCGGAGATGGCAGGCTTCGACCGCGACGGCGGCGGAGCGGGCGACCGTGCTCAAGGCCTGCGAGGAGTTTCCGTGTGTAGCCGCCCGGGCCTCTGCCTTCGCCCTGCAATCTCTGCATGTCCGACGCGATTTTCGGCACCACTTGGCGGCCTACCTCGGGGGCGAGGCGGGCCCGTTGCGCAGCAGATTGGGCATTGTGCGCGGCATCGCGGTCACACTGCCATCATTAGGACTTCTCGGTACCGTCCTGGGGATCACCCGAAGCTTTCAGACTCTGGCCTCGGAGGGCAATAACGCCCGGGGGCTCGCTTCCGGAATCACCCAGGCACTGCTCACCACCGAAGCGGGCTTGTTGACTGCGGTGCCAATTCTGATCGGCGCGGTCTTACTCGGCGCGCGCATCGACCGCCATATCGAACTGGCTTCGCTGGCCGCGAGGCACCTGCGCCGCACCACCACAGCCGGAGAACTGACCTGATGTTTCGCACGCACTCCAGCCGCCAGCTGCCAGAGACGGACTCAGATGTAAACATGACGCCCCTCATCGACATGGTGTTCATTCTCCTGATCTTCTTCCTAGTCACGGCGACCTTTGAGCCCGATCCGGGCATTCAGCTCGAGCGAGCGACAGCCACGCACACCAACTCGGTGCCAAGCGAAAGCATGCGAATTGCGATCTCCGCAAATAATCAGGCGTATATTGGTGGCCGTGCGGTTGGTCGCCCGCAACTTGAACGCGCAGTGCGCACCTTCGTCGGAAACAGCCCGCAGGGATCAGTCGCAATTGTGCCAGACCGGCGTGCCGACGCCGGAACGCTGGTGGAACTTATGGATTTAGTCAGGGAGGCTGGGATAGACAATGTTGCTGTCGTCACTCAAGCGCCCGCGCACTGAGCACCCCACAAGACTCTGCACCGCCCTGCTCTGTGTGGCGGTGCATGTGGCGGTGGTCTCGTCGCTGCTGTCGCTGAATGCGCCGCACCCCGTCGCCCAAGCGGAGATTCTGGAGCCCACACCCGTGGTAGAGGAACGCCTCAAGCTGCCACGAGCGCCGGTGCACATACCACCACCACGGGCCCAGCCTCACAAGCCGCCAGAGCCCATTCTGCCCGACGCGCTGCCACCGCCGCCACCGCCGCCACCACCGGTGGTGGCCATGCCGATTTCCCTGCCCTCGCTGCCCAATTACACCTTCCCGGTAAGAACGCCGGAGCCCGTGGAGTTGCCCTCAGAACCAATCGTACATCAGCCAGCTCCAGAGCCTGCTCCAACGCCGCAGCCAGTTGCGCCAGACGCGACTCCGCAGCAGTCCGTCACAGAGACTACGGTCCAGATCACGCCAGAGCAGCCTGGTGACCAGTTGCTGAACGAAGGCGATGCCGACGCAGCCCCGCAGGAGCTCCACTCCCCGGCCCCGACCTACCCGCCGCACCTGCAACGGCGACGCAGCGGAGGCGCGGTTTGTGTTGCAATCATCGTAGACCAGACGGGCCGGATCGAAAGCTGGGAGGTGCTTTCGAGTCCGAACTCGGCATTTTCACGGGCGGTGACCCGGACTTTGCCGCGGTATCGTTTTAAGCCCGGCACCAAAGATGGTCGTTCGGTGCGAGTCCGCTGCATGAAAACATTCCGCTTTCAACCAGGTGCCTCATGAGAGCACTTGCCGCCGCGCTGCTTTGCCTCTGTTGTGCCGCCGTACCGCCGACCGAGCAGCAGGCGCAGCGCCTGCAGTTGGCGCATGCTCAGCTGGAAAGCGGAAATGCAGAGTCCGCAAGACGCGAGTTGTCCGCACTGCTTGCCGAGGAACCAGAGCTGGACAGCGCGCGGTTGCTGCTGGGGTTTACCTACTATGCTCTGGGCGACAAGACAGCTGCGGAGTCCGCATTTCGCCAGGTACTCCTGGATTCTCTGGAGGCGAAGGCGCTGGAAGGGCTGGTCGCGGTTGCCCCCAATTCCTCCGGCGCGCGGTTGCTGTTGCTACTCCATGGCGCCACGCCAGAGACGCTGGCACGCTGCCTGGATGTGCTTCCCAGCCAAGAGTTGCTTCCACATTTGCAGGATCTGGTCGCTCAGAACCCCAACGCGGGCAATCTCTTCCTGCTCGCAGCTGCGTTGCATCGCAGTGGAGATTACGAGCACGCCGTGCGGGCCTACGAACGCGCCTGGTATCTCGGCTCAGACGAGGTCAAGCCCGCGACGCTGGCCGGGCTGCACCAGCACCTAGGCCAGGTCGAAGATGCGCTACTCTGGTTGGATCGGGCGAGCGATAGCGACACCCCGGAGCGACGCATCATGCGCGCCGAATTGCTGGAAACGACCGGCGAATTGGCCGAGGCGCAGACCATCGCGCGCGTGCTGATCGAAGATGGGGCGCACACCGAAAGAGCCCTAAACGTCCTTATCCGGACGTTGCCAGCCGACGCCCCGAACAGCGAAATCGCCCCCTACGCAAAGCATGCGACTGCTGCCCAAATGGTCATTCTAGGGCACCGTGCCTGGCACCACGACGAGGCAGCCGAGGCCGTGAGCTACTTTGCGAACTCCACAAACCTGCGGCCCTTGGACACAGCGTCCCAAGTGGTTTTGGTACAGGCGCTCCGGGCTGTCGACCGGGACCTCGAGGCACGAAGTGCGCTGGTGACACTGGTCGCAGACCATGGCCTGCTGCCGCAAATCAGCGCGCTTCTTGCTCAGAATTGAGCGGTTTCTGCCGCAGGCCGCGGCTGACTCGCCACAGCCCAAGGCCAGCATAGAGCGATAGAATCGGCTCGACCGGCACCCGAAAGCGCGGATGCGCGTCCGGCCCTAATATGCCGACACAAACGAGGCCAGAGATCACCAACAAACCGTGGACCAGCCATTGGTCGCGCTGGGCTAGTGCCGTCCACAGTCCGAGTCCGGCAAATGCGAACTTCGCAATCACCAGCAGCACGAGCAGGCTGAGAGGTGCCAGCAGCCAGAGGTTGCCGCCGAAGTAGTGACGAACGCCCGCGCTAAAGCCGTGGGTGTTGATCACCGCCATGGTCCCATTTCCCCCCACATCTGCGCCGAGCATGCGCGCGAGTTCGCCCTCAATCGGCAGCAAGGCCATGGGCGACTTCTGCAGGTGAATCAGTGCGTACTCAAACGGCGAAGAGAAGATGATACGCTTCCACTCGCGCGCAGCAAACTCGCCTTGAGCGCCCTGCCCTTCCTGCTTCAGCAGCGCGGTGGTGTGGATCGTCTGTTGCTCGGCGAAGCTGCGGCCATTCTGCCGGGCGGCGAGCGCCGTGGCATGATAGCGATAGAAGGTGACGTCTCCGTTGCAGCCAAACCCGGAGAATCCATGCGCTTGGTTGCGCATCACCCACGGGGCAGCACAAGCCACCAGGCCGAGAAACAGGACTAGCGCAAGCTGCCAGCGTCGCCAGAGCAGGCACCAGCCGACCAGACAGGCCACGAGCGGCAGCGTGATCGCCCGCAGGTAGAGCATGAGCCCAAGGCACGGCAGCAGGAGCAGCAATTGTGCGTACGGTACGCCGTCGTCTGCGGAAAGGCGACGAGCCACTCGAATGGCGAGACACAGAAGCAGTAAGAAGACACAGGTAAACAGTGTCTCACTGAGCAACTTACAAGAATAGACAATGGCCGTGGTGGCAATGACTTGCCAGCCCATGGCCCAGCGCGGCGAGCACTGCGGCGTGAGTTGCCTGGCGAGCGCCAGCACCAGCAAAATGTTTAGGCAATCCACAAGCACTTGAAGCCAGGGCATCACCGTACTTGCCCGCCCGCCTGTGAGTACGTTGACCGCAGCTAGGCAAACCGGGTAGCCAGGGGGCCGAAACAGCTCGGCCTGCCCGGCCCGACTATAGCCATCGCCTTGGCGAAGTGCGTCTGCCAGCTCGAGATAGTCGACGGAGTCGGGAGCGAGGGTCGCCGATTCCGGCACCAGCACTAGCAGGCCAGCTCGCAACGCAAACGCGACAAGCAGCAAAATGACGATGAAACGAGGGTCCTTCACGGCTCCATCTTCAGGAGTTCGACAAAATCAATCAGGATGCCAGGCTCAAGACTCTGGAGGATCAACTCCGCGGGTGGATCGGTGAGAGCCAACTGCCCAGCGCTGGTCAGGATGTGCCATTGTTCGTAGCGATCGCTGGCAAGAAGAACTTGCCTGCCCTGCAGCCGAAATGCCAACGAATTTGCACAGCCGTGCTGCCAGCGCACCCGTGCGCGCACACGATATCGCCCTGGCTCGAGGGACTCGACTGACAAGCGAGCAAGCCCAGCACGCTTGTCAGCATCGGCAGGCAACGCGAGCGCAGCTTTGGCAGAGGCCTCGGGAATCCGGGCGACCGTGAAGCCGCCATCTACAGTGAAGGACTCCGCCTCGAATACCGGAATCTTGGGGGGCGTTTCCGCGAGATCGAAGGAGACGACGGGAAGCCGCAGCCCATTCTTTGGCGCTGGTTCGAAGAGCTCGCAAAGCCGCTGATTAAGCCCACTGACGTGATTGACCGGGTCCGGCGCGCGATTAACCTTTAGCATCAGTGCGAAGGCAACTGCGGCAGCGGCAGCGGGAAAGAGGACAAATGCGAGGTTCGCATGTGTGCCACGGCGATGCTCCGGCTCATTGAGTCCAAGGACGGCACCGAACCAGATGCCGACGCCGCGCCCGAGCGTAGTGGCAAAGACGGATGCAGCCGCAAGCCCGATACCAGCGCACCACCAAATTCTCTCGGTCTCATCTTTTGCGCGGCTGACGCAGACAAATACCAGACAGAACAGCAGCAGCGCGGCGGCTGGCATACCAACCTCGACCCAAACCACAGCGTAGGTATTGCTGGTGTCGCGCGGAATCGTGAGATTGTCGGGATGGGCCACGAGCTGCGTCCGCGTGTGCAAGGCGTTCACCGCTCGGTTGTACTCCCCGAGCCCAGCGCCTGCCGGATAAAGCAGCGGTGCCTGATACGCGCTCTGCAGGTCGATAAAGTTCCGGCGCGTGAAGCCATCCGCATAGCTGGGCGATAGTTCCAGCCACGGGCTTCCTGGGGCCGGACGCAACAGCGCGCCAGCAATCATCGCCACAAGCAGGACGCCACCCAACCATTTGCGGAGTTCGCAACTCGCGGCCGCCAGGACCAGAACTACGCTGATGACGAGCAGATGCCAGCCATGGTCCACGGTCATACCCGCCAGCAGCCCAGTGGCAACGGCGCCGATCCCGGCCAGGGCAGCCGGGCAGCGCGAGAGGGTCAGAACCAGCGCCGGCAGCGCCATCGCCAGAATCGCGGCACGTCGGGCGTCGCTGAGCCCAGTCAGCGGCGCATAAATGTGCCCAAGACCAACGATCAATAGCCCCGCTGCGATGACTGCTACAGGCCGAACGAGGGCCGCGCGCTGCTTCGCGGAGCGCCGCGCAAACAGAAACCAAGCTACCGCCAGCGCCTCCGCCACTTGGGCCAGCTCTTTGGCCGCGCTGGCAGCTTCATGACGGCTGAGCCCCAGGATGCCGAGCGCGAAGGCGCAGGCAAGGGCAAGATGTGCAGTCCCAGGCCGTGGGCAAGTCTTTGTGCGAAGCAAAAACAGGTCGATTGCGAACAAGGCGGCAAGGCAGATCGTGGCCACTGGAATCGAAACCGGGCCGAGCGAAACTGTCTGTTGCAGGCAGGCCGCCACCAAGACCGCGAATGGGATCAGCGTACAGTTCATTTGGACCACACTGGCGTCCCGACTCGGTAGCCCTGTCCGGCAGTCTGGCCGACCATCAGGTAGTCGGCATTGCTGGTGTTTCCGATCGTCAGCGCCTCTACAATGAGCCGAGCCGGTGGGTTGGGCAGTCGCATCACAGCCTCGCGTAGATTCACGGAGAAGGCGGCAGTGGGGTCAAACTCGCCCAAGCTTCGTTCCGACATGCTGGCACTCGTGAACAAACCGCGCCGAAACTGCTCACCGGTCTCGTCTCTTGGCGTCAGCAGCGACGCGGTCTCGGTAATCGGGGCACGCAGCTGGCAGACATAGGACTGCCCGGAGATCTGCAGAAAGAGATTGACCGAGATCCCGTGATCCACTTCCACCGGAAGCGTGAGCAGGGGCGTATCGGCTAGATCAATCAGAGTCTCTGGCGTGTACCGAACTGCGATCTTGCCAGCACCAGAATTCGTGGTTACCGCAGTGATGAACGGTGGGGCGGCTGAGCCCAGAGTGACGCTATCGCGCAGCAGTGGCTTCCAGAGCTCCGATTCGGTCTGCTGATTGGAGATATAGGCGACGTGCGGATGCCACTGGATGTCCTCCGCTGTGGACGTCATGCGGGCCAGCACAAAGCCGTTGCGCACAGTCCAATACATAGTATGCCCACCAGTCAGCGGGTTGCGATCGATGTAGTTGAATAGAGACTTGCCATCTCGGGTCACATTCACCTGTGAGCCATGCCTGCTGACGTGAAACTGCCACCACCGCCAATGAATGTCCTGTTGCTTGCTTGGAATCCTTCCAGCAGTTGATTCGGCTACGACCACGCCGTGCCTCAATAACAGGGCCCGTGTATTCTGGCGCCCGCCGAAAACGACAGAATAGCCAGAAAGCGGGTTGCGACCGTCAGTGCAAAAGGAAAAATTTAGGTCCCGGCGGGAGTACCAACCGTCGTTTCGATGGAAAATCGCAAACTTTCTGCTTTTGTCGACCACTGCGTCGTAGACAAAGTCCGCGTCGCCAGCATCCCAAGGCATGGCTGGGCGTAGGGTCATGAAGTACTCATGCTCCTGGTCGCCATGAAACTGTGCCTTGCTGACAATGAATGGGGCACCGGTCCCGCCACAGGCCATGAAATTCCAGCGGTCTAAGCAGGCCCAGCGGGTGTCCATGCGAAAGGCCCCCTCAAACCAGCTCCAATCAGTCGCAGCCCGCTCGAACAGCTCTGTCACAAGAGTGGCGGCGGTGATCCGGTGATGCGCCGCGTTGGGGAAAGCCGGCGGCAAAGGCTCGCGCGCATGGGAAATGCGGACCGAAACCGGCCCGACCAGCTGGCGGAGAAGTGTGCGCCAGCCCGAGTCTGTTTGCACTTGCACAGTTCGCCCCTCGCGGCGACGAAATGCCAGCCTGCCACGAGACTGGTCCACCGTCCAGCCGGGCAATGACTCAGCAGGGGTCCAGCCGGTGTCATCAAGCGTAAAGATTAGGAGCAGCGCGTGCGGCTTCAAAACCGACCCCTGCCGCCGATGCTGGGCAAACTCGAAACGATAGCGGCCGTGCGGGATCGGACCGGCAAACGCGTCATAGGCAAGGACCTTGTAGTCAAAGTCCCCGAATACGGGGAGCCGATTGTGAATCTGTTGGAGCTTACGCCCAGCACCATCGCGTGCGCTGTGGCGCAAGAAAGCATCGTTTCCCTGTGTCCAATTCTTGAACGTCTTGCTATCATTCTGGGTCGTTTTTTTGGCCGAAAACTGACGGCTCCGCTCGAACAGCGCGCCCGGGGCGCGCGCTGGTGAGCCAGGACTGCTCTCGGCACGGACATCATCGAGCTCGATCAGCCCTTCTCCGGCCACAAGCAATGGCGGGCCCAGAATAAGGCGTGGGGCTCTGGCGTGCGTGACGGCGACGCCATCCAGTTCTCCTGTGAGCGCGTAGCCATGGCGTATACTCAGGCCAATTCTCGCCCAGTTAGTTAACGGCGGCCGCAGTTCGGTGTAATGGCTGAGAAACTGCCATGCGGCCTGCGGGTCTTCGCGCCAGGCGAGGCCAAACTCACGGCTCTCGCTGAACCAGCCGAACACAGCCTGCACCCCAGCAGGATCACCGACTCCGACCAGCAGATTTCCCTCGGGAAAACTTGTGGTGTCAATCACGGAAGTTGTCCGCGGCACGCCAAAATAGAAGCGGGCCTCGCAGTACCCGTGCGGCATCGGTGTCTCGCCATAAGCCAACACCCCCGGTTGCGAGCTCCGCACAGAAAACGGATTGACCGCCCGCTCGAACGTGGAATCTCGCGCAGCCGAGCCTACCGCCAGCCCTTTTCCGTATTGGCGGAACTGCCAATCTCCGCCGAACGCCTGCCACGAAAAATCCAACAGCTCCTCGCGCATGAAGCTGTCTCGCATACTCTGGCCGGAGATCGCCACAGACGTGACGGAAGGCCGCTCTGCTGGATTCCCAGCCAGCCAAAACAGGTCCCACTTCGCACGCCGCTCGTGAAAGACCGGGGCCTGGTCCGCAAAGATCGTGATCTCGCCGTCTGCCAGTAGCAACTGCAGCTGCTCCACAACCTGCTCATGCAGCACGTGGCCATGCAGGGCGCCGTTGTCATCCGCTAGAAAATACCGCGGCCCGCGACGCTCGCGGAGATAAACCGGAGTGCGGATCAGACTCGGTCGCGCGATCGTCACCATGCGGCCGACGGCTCCCTCCGGATGATCGAGGGGGGGCTCGAGGAGAACTCGCCCGTCCTTGTGCCAGTTCCGTTCACGTACATCCCGCTCCGTCGGCGGCTGCAATAAGCTCGCCGCTGAAGCGGTCAGGCAAACGAAGGTGAATAATGCGGCACGTAGGGTCACGAGGGTCTCACCGAGTGGTAAGTGGGGCAAAATGGTACCGATAACGCCGCGCGCCGGTCCCGTCAGTCCTGCAGACATACCAAGCTACCGCGGGGCCGAATCTCACACATCCCGGGCGGTGCATTTCCAGCGATTCTGGCGAGATCGTTTGCGCCGTCCGCAACGGATCCTATAGTACGCGCTTTTTCTTCGAGTCCGGCATTGCCGTTTTTTGTGCACTGCCCTTAAGGTTAAGGTACCATAGATATGTCCCAGTCTACTCCGTCAGTATCGCTGACCCCTCGCTTAGAAACCGGCAGCGCTGCTTCCCGGAATCTGCGGCGCGCTGGCCAAGTGCCATGCGTTATATATGGACTACAGCAACCATTGGCCGTTACGGGGGCAGCAAAAGAGCTCCAAGAGATCGTCCATCACCCTAGCACGATTCGCCTTGAGATTGCCGGTGAAGCCGAGCCACGTCTCGCGGTTGTGCGCCAGCATCAGAATAATTATCTCGGCATGCAGCTAGATCACGTAGACTTTCAGGAAGTTCTACCAGAGCAGCTCGTGACGATAGAAGTAGCAGTCAACCTGCATGGCGATCCGGTGGGCATGGCACGTGGAGGCCAACTCCGCCAGATGCTGTACACTCTTGAGCTTCGCGTCCCGGCGGGTGCCATTCCAGATCACATCGACGCTGATGTCGTGGATATGGAACTGAATGACAAGCTTCACATTAGTGACCTCGCACTGCCCCAAGGCGCAATTCCTGTCCTTGAAGGCAGAGTCCTTGTCGCTCAAGTCACCACCGGTCGTGGCGGCAGCGACGATGATGATGACGACGACGCTGGCGAATAGAACCACGAACTAGGAGGTGTGCTGACCACGATAAATTCTCTCACTCTATCCTCTTATGAACGCGCACAGAACTGAACCACTGCATCTGATCGTGGGCCTAGGCAATCCAGGCAACGAATACGAAGCAACACGCCATAACATCGGCTTTATGCTGGTTGATCAAGTTCGGAAACGGCTCGGCTGGCAGAATCGCGAGGTGCAACACACCGCCGATAGCTTTGTTTGCGAAGGCTCGGTGGGTTGCAGAAAACTCTGGTTGCAGAAACCGCAGACCTACATGAATTGCAGCGGCAACGCCGTCGCAAAGTGGGTTCGCAAGCAGCAGATTTCTCCAGCATCAGTTTTGCTCGTGTACGATGACATGGATCTACCGTTAGGCAGGATGCGCTTTCGCACCAAAGGCAGCAGCGGTGGCCACAAAGGCGTACAGAGCGTAGCAGATGAGTTGCAAACCGGCGGGTTTAACCGCTTGCGACTGGGAATAGGACACGGAGAGAACGGAACAATTGACCATGTACTGAGCGGCTTCAGCGCCGATGAGCTCCCCATTGTGGAACTCGTGCTAGCAAAAGCCACAGAGGCAGTCATGGCAGCAATTGGTAGGGACGTCAGCACAGCGATGAGCTTATACAACGGAATCACAGTGACTTTAGAACAGACGGAGATAGAAAACGCATGAAATTACGGAAATATCAGGCCATCCTGATCGTAGATGACCGCAAGTTTGACGATGGCGGCGACGCTTTCATGGAGAGCGTTGGTGAAGTAATCACCGAATTGGGCGGCACCTTGGACGCTTCCGAGAATCTGGGGCGACGCCAAATGGCCCACCCGATCCGTCGGCGGAATTCCGCGACATATTGGGAATTGCTTCTTACCCTGCCCGCTCACGAGGTCGTAAACCTCAAAGACCGCTACCGCCTGAACAACGTGGTATTTCGTCTCGAGGTTTTCCTGTTCGACCGCCCGGAACTGTTCTCTAAGAACCCGGCGATTGCAGCGCAACCAAGCAGCGCTATCTAAGGACGCCGCGGAATGATGTGGAATTGCAACGAGCATGGTTTCCCTCAATACAGTCGTTCTCTTGGGACATCTGACACGAGAGCCACAACTGCGCTATTCCACATCTGGCCGGCCGCTGTGCGATCTGGGGTTGGCGATCAACCGACGCAGGCGCGAAGAGGACGAAGTATGCTTTCTGGATGTACAAGTGACAGGACGCCAAGCGGAGAACTGCAAAAGTTATCTTCGCCGTGGCACCACCGTGCTGATTCACGGTCGCTTATACACTCATACCTGGACGGATCGTCACAGTCAGGAGCAGCGTCAGTTGCGCGTCCTCGCCGAGCACGTACAGTTGATGGCCTCGGAGAACCGCCGCGGCGACGACCTGAGACCACTTCCAGTCGAGGAGCCACCGCTTGCCATCCAGCCGGAGCTTCCGCCCCCCTTCCCAGCAGCGGATCCGCCCGAAGCGGAATCGTTCTAACCAAAGTTTTGTAAATAAAGTCGACAGTCAAGGAGAGAAAAAAGTATGGCCCCACCAAAGAAACGTCGCCGCGTTGTGCGCAACACCCGGCCAAAGGTCTGCCGGTTCTGCGAAGACGCTATCGTATACATCGATTATCGTGACAACCTGCTACTTCGTCGGTTCATCACCGAGAAAGGCAAGATTGTACCTCGCCGCGTTACGGGAACCTGCCCAAATCATCAGAAGATGCTGTCTCGCGCCATCAAGCGCGCCCGATCGCTCTCTGTGGTGAAGTAAGGAGTCACAGACATGTCAGTTGAACTTATTCTCCTGGACAACATCGAGCACTTGGGAAACATTGGTGACCAAGTCCGCGTTGCACCTGGCTATGCCCGGAATTATCTCATGCCTCGCGGTCTGGCGACCAAAGCCTCCCCCGGCACCTTGCGTCAGCTAGAATCTCGCAAGAAGATTGTAGCAGCGCGTATGGCCGCCGAAATGAAGGAATGGCAAGCAGTTGCTGAGCGCATTCAGGCTCACTCCGTGTCCATCCCGGTGCAGGCAGATGACGACGAGCACCTCTATGGCTCCGTCACCCAGCAGCAGATCGTGGACGCATTCAAGGATATCGAAGTGAATTTGCAACGTCGGCAGGTCGCCCTGGGCGAGCCAATCCGCGCGCTCGGTGTGTACACCGTCGAGATTCACCTGCATCCGGAAGTAAGAACAGAAGCAAAGGTCTGGGTAGTCCGGGCCTAAGCAGCATACAACGGAGTTGTCGTTATGGCACATAAGAAAGGTCAATCAAGCAGCCGGAACGGCCGCGATAGTAATCCGCAATATCGCGGAGTGAAATTGTACGGTGGCCAGAAATGCACTGCCGGTAGCATCATTATCCGCCAGTGCGGGACGAAGTTCCATCCAGGAAAGAACGTAGGCGTTGGCAGTGACTACACATTGTTCGCGCTAGTCGACGGAACGGTCTTGTACCAGAAGAGCCGTCGTCGCGTACATGTGGTCCCAGCTGAGGCCGCAGAAGCGTAAACGGTCTTCTGTCGTTGCAAGTCTTTGCCTACGGGTCGTTGATCTGGCACCCGGGTTTTCCGTTCCGTACTGTGCGTAAGGGATGGTTACCCGGGTGGAGACGCGTCCTCTGGCAAGGATCGACAGACCACCGCGGGTGCCCCGGCTCCCCCGGTAGGGTGGTGACGCTGGTTCCGGACCAGACCGCCCAGTGCCTAGGCTTGCTTTACACCGTCGAGCCGGGCCACGAATCCTCTACTCGCTCGTACCTTGATGTCCGTGAGCAAGGCGGCTACCTCCCGCGCAACGCGGCCGTTCTTCCGGATAATGACCAGGCTTTGTTTTATGTCGCCGAGCCGAATAATCCGAACTTCTTGGGGCCCAGCCCACTGCCACAGCTAGTGGCCCAAATCCTTGCGGCCCATGGCCCCAGCGGCCCAAATCTGGAATACGTCCTGAAGCTGCATTGGGCTCTCCAGAAGCATGGCATTGTGGATGCTCATATCAGCGAGATAGCCGCTCAGTTGCAGGCGAACTAGGCACGATTGGTCTCGCGCGGTTGGCGTTGGTCCGCTAGGGTTTATTGTGCTACCCGGCGGAGGCGCTCCTGCAGTCGCGAGAGCGACTCTCCATTGCCTTTTCTAGCCTTGCTCCTGCTGCGCGGACCCCAAGATCTGATGGAAGTAAAATTCAATTGCACCTTCTGCCGCCGCAAGATTTCTGCGGGCCGGGAGTATGCTGGAATGTTGGTAGACTGCCCGTCATGCGGCTGCAAACTTGACGTCCCCTCTCCCGCCTTCAATACTGGTGATCGGCTAGGCAAGTATATCATCGACCAGTGCCTCGGCGCCGGGGCGATGGGTGAGGTGTATCTTGCTCAAGAAGACGGCGGCTTTGCCGAGGTAGCCCTGAAAGTGATCTCCTTGAAAGGAGTGGACCAGGAAGACCTGGAGCGTTTCCAAAAGGAAGTAAAGCTCCAAGCCAGCATTCACCATCCCAATATTGTCCCGGCCTACAAAGCTGGCGAAGTGGATGGCTACCACTTTCTGGCAATGGCCTACATCGAAGGGGAATCTCTAGCAGACCGGCAATCTCGCGTCGGGCGTATGGACGAGCAGGAGGTTCTGGAGATCGGCCAGACGATCTCCAAAGCCCTTCACTACGCTTGGGAAGAGGTAAACCTTCTGCACCGGGACATCAAGCCAGCGAACATCATGCTGGATAAGAATGGCCATGTCATGCTCGCGGACCTGGGAATCGCGAAGAGCAGCAACCTGGACCCTGGCCTTACTACGGTCGGTTTCGCTTTGGGAACCCCAGACTACATGAGCCCCGAGCAGGCACGTGTCGAGACTGTGGACTGCCGAACGGACATTTATGCGTTGGGAGCGACCCTGTTTCATTTGCTCGCCGGTGAGCCCCCGCACGATGCCAACTCGGTCGCAGAGGTCCTGGCAAACAAGTTCAATCTGCCAGCACCGGATGTCCGCGAGTTTAACCCCGCAATCAGTGCAAATACTGCCCGTCTGTTACAGCGAATGCTTTCCCGTAGCCGTGAGAAACGAGCAGAAGATTGGCTGGCGCAAGAAGGCGAGTTTAAGCGCGTTCTTGTCGGGAAGCCCCCGGAGGCTCCCGCCCCGGTTCCCGTTGCAATTAAAACAGTGGATAAGCCAGCTGAGGAGCCAGCTCAGGTGACCTTTCACCGGTCCCCTAGGAAATTTCGGCGGGCGGACCGGAAGGTTGGGATGGCCAAGGGCGGCTGCGCGGGAACCGGCGTCGGAATCGTTGTCTTCCTGGCTATTCTGGCCTTGATTGCGGGCGCATTTGTCATGAACCGGTCGACGCCTGCCGTCGTTCCGCAGGACACTGTGGTAGAAGCTCCCCCTCCCCTCCCGCCCCCAGAGCCCGTTCTGCTTCCCGCTGAGACAGCGCCCACGGTCCCTGAAGAGCCTGCGGCCCTGGCAGACGCACAGCGCAGTCTGGCTTCTCAGTTGATCGAGAGCGGTGATTTCAAAGTAGCGGATCGCCTGATCAAGGAGCTAGCAGCTAAGGGGAATACCGTCGCCTCGCTGACCAAGCAGTATGATGCCGCCGTGCGGCTCGCGCAGGAACGAGCCTTGAAGAGGCGTCTGGCTGGAAAACTTGGCGGTGTTGCTGATGCAATCGTGGGGGGGGAGATGCGAAAGGCTGAAGCCGCTGCAGAAGCCCTCGTGGCCGAGTCTGCGGAGTTCGCAGCCGTCCCGGAGTTCAGCGCGGCAAGACCGCGCCTGGAGTTGTTGACAGACGACGCGATTAGCAAGGTCCTACTCCACCAGCTCTCCGGCACCATAGGCCAAACCCTGATGCTGCAGACCAAAGATGGCCCAGAGGTCATCCATGTAACCGCCGTGGACCCGAGAGGCATTCGAGGGCGCAAGCGTACCCCCACCAGCTACACCTTCTTGCGGATTGCGCTGAGCGCACTGACGGATGAGGAAGTGGTAGAACGCGTTCGCCCCAGCAAGCCTCATGGTCGCTATCTCGCAGCCGTGGCGATGGCCGCCAGAAGGATGCCCCACGCACAAGCGGCAATGGCCAGTTTCGACGATCCCCTGTCTGCACTGATCGCAACTCGCTTGCCCAAGAGCGGAGACTCAGAGGCCACACGATCGAAGAAGCAGCCTGCCCCAGAGAACGGAGCCAAAGCTGAGTTTTCACGCCTGTTGCATGGCCTAGGACTGCCCCCCAAAAGTGGGGCAGCAGAATGGTTCAAGCTGCTTTTCGCAAAACGTGACGACGCCGACTACCTGGCCACCGTGCGGGCTGCGACACAGCTTTATCTGAGGCAGTACGGAGCCAAGCTGACGGCGCAGCAGCGGACCTTGGTGAATTTCATGGCGACGATCGAGACCGAGTTCTGGCCCCCATCGCGGCCTGCGACCGCGTTGCGAACTCCGCAATTGGAGACGCACCGCCTGTGGGCACTGGAGAACGTCGAGACCGGTGCCAAGGGAACCTGGCGCTTCGAAAACGGCCGCGCGCATTTCAGGGAGAGCGAGGCCCTCCGGAGTTTTTACAAAGCCTGCAAAGCTCAGTCCGAATTCACGGTTGAGGTGATGTTTCGGACGTCTTCAATTTTCCAGACCGGCCCGGCACGAATTGTCAGCGCGTCGAACGGCCCGCATCACCGCAACTTCAGCCTGGTACAGGACGGACGCTCTCTGCAGATCAGGGTGCGTACCAGCGAGAATGGCCGGAACGGAGACAAAATTCAACCGAAGCTATTTCTGCTGCGTAACAACGCGCTGACCCATGTGATTGTCACCTACCAGGACGGGGAGTTGTGCGCCTATGAGAACGGTGCCTTGAAATCCACAGTGCGCACAATTAGGGGGAGCCTGAGCGATTGGCAAGACTTCGAGTTTCTTCTGGGTAACGAGGTGGACGTGGACCGCCCATGGGAAGGCGCGATCTACCTGCACGCCGTTTATCCCCGCGCCCTGAATGAAGGCGAGGCCCAGCTCCATTTCACCACCGCGAAACAGATCATTAACGGGCGATAGTAGTTTGTCTTTCGCCAACGCGTTTGAACGCTATGATATCGGTGAGCGGTCCTATACGATTGCTGGCCGCACCATTTCAATCTCTGCCCCACGTGACCCAGCTGTGCTGCTAGATGAACTGATCGCCAACGGCAGCGAGGTAGATGTGACGGACGAGCGGCTCCCGTACTGGGCTGAAATTTGGTCGTCTTCGATTGCTCTGAGCGAGCATCTGCTGGAAGCTGGCGAGGTTGAGCCGAGCACGCGGTGCCTTGAGCTAGGCTGTGGATTGGGCCTGGTGGGCGTCTCTCTGGGGTTTCGGACGCCGCATGTCCGTTTCACCGACTATCAGCCGGACGCTGTCGCTATGGCTCGGCACAACTGGCGCGGCGCGCACGGCGGCGAGGCCGAAGGAGCGGTTCTGGACTGGCGCGAGCCCCCCGCCGACGGCCGCCGGTATGATCTGGTGGTCGCCGCTGACGTGGCCTACGAGGAGCGTTTTTTTGCGCCCTTGGCCGATACCTTTTCACGCTGCCTGGCCCCCGGCGGCCACGTGATTCTGGCGGAACCAAGTCGCCCGGTGGCGGGAAGTTTTTACCTGATGTTGCGCGCCCGCGGTTGGTTGCATCAGGACACTCGCCGCACGGTGGCATCTAATCGCGGACCAGTGACCGTGCGTATTTCTACGTTTCGTCAGGGATCGTCGGCCGCTATTGCGTCTTGAAAGGTCTTTTGTATACTACCAACTACCTCAGATTTCGCGTTCAGGAATAGATATGGCAGATCGCTCTCGCATCCGAAACTTCTGCATCATCGCGCACATTGATCACGGCAAGTCCACGCTGGCTGATCGCTTCATGCAGCATACGTCCACCGTTCAAGACCGAGATTTCCAGGATCAACTTCTGGATGACATGGATCTCGAACGTGAGCGCGGCATTACCATCAAGTCGCATCCGGTCCTCATTCACTATCGCGCCCAGGACGGCCACACCTACGAACTCAACCTGATCGACACGCCTGGGCACGTAGATTTTTCCTATGAGGTCAGCCGCAGCCTAGCGGCGTGCGAAGGCGCGCTGTTACTTATCGATGCCAGCCAGGGGGTCCAAGCACAGACCGTGGCAAACGTGACACTGGCCACCAATCTGGATTTGACCGTGATTCCCGTGATCAACAAGATCGACTTGCCAGCGGCCAACATTGAGATGTGTAACGAGCAGCTTGAGGAGATTCTCGCAATTCCCGCTGACGAAGCGGTACACGCCAGCGCCAAGGCAGGCCTTGGCATTGAGGACATTCTTGAGGCAGTGGTCGCGCGCATTCCAGCTCCGAAGGAGCCGGAAGATGACTCCATTCGCGCGTTGATTTTCGACTCTGTCTATGACGCCTACCGAGGCGTGGTGAACTATGTACGCGTGGTCTCGGGAACGTTGGAGCGCGGGACAGCCATCCAGTTTTGTAGCACCAAGCTAAAATCGGAGGTCAAGGAAATCGGCGTATTCTCGCCGGGAATGAACCCCAAGGACAAGCTTGAGCCCGGTGGCGTGGGTTACGTCATCGCGAACATCAAGTCACCCGATGACTCGAAGATGGGGGACACACTCACTGGCACGCATAATCCTTGCCAAGACCCCTTGCCTGGGTTCAAGGAATGCCAACCCATGGTATTCAGTGGGATCTACCCAATCGACACTAATGACTACGCCCAACTGAAGCTCAGCATGGGCAAGCTGCGCCTCAATGATGCCGCCTTCGAGTATCAGGCAGAGACTTCCGCCGCTCTGGGCTTTGGCTTTCGCTGCGGCTTTCTCGGGCTGCTCCATATGGAGATCATCCAAGAGCGCCTGCGTCGGGAGTACAACATGGACATCATCGCCACCTACCCCAGCGTAGTCTATCACGTCTTCAAGACCGATGGCAGCTCCGTTCAGATCGACAACCCACTCCACCTTCCCGACCCGGTTAACATCGACCACATCGAAGAACCAATGGTCCTGTGCCATATCATGCTGCCCGGTGAGTATATCGGTGGCGTGATGAACCTGATCATGGACAAGCGCGGCTTCTGCCAGGAAACCATCTCCGTAGACCGCCTGCACATGATGTTGATCGCGCGCCTTCCCTTGCACGAGATCGTGATCGACTTCCACGACAAGCTCAAGACCATCACCCGCGGCTACGGCAGCATGGACTATGAACCCAACGGCTACGAACCCGCCCCACTGGTGAAACTGGAGATGCGCGTGAACGGCGATCCCGTCGACGCCTTTGCCACGATCGTGCATCGCGATCATGCGCAATCCCGGGGCCGTATTCTGGCCGAGCGCCTGAAAGACGTGATTCCACGCCACATGTTCAAAATCGCAATTCAGGCCGTCATTGGCGCCAATGTCGTGGCTCGCGAGACCATCGGGGCCCTACGGAAAGACGTGACAGCCAAGTGTTATGGCGGCGATATCACGCGGAAGCGCAAGCTGCTCGAGAAGCAGAAAGAGGGCAAGAAGAAAATGAAGCAGATCGGCAATGTAAACATCCCGCAGGATGCCTTCGTCAAGGTACTGAAATCCACGAAAAAGTGATCACTGAGCACCGTAATGACCATTCTCATCAACGATAAGCCACACGAACTGGACGAGCCTTGCTCGGTCGCAATTCTGCTTGAAAGACACGGTGCCCGCGCGGGGAGCGTGGCAGTCGCCCACAACGAGCAATTCGTGAGCCGTGCAAACTACGCAACCACAATCATGCAAGACGGTGACACGCTCGAGATTGTTGCGCCCATGCAAGGAGGCTGATCATGTGGACCCTCGCTGATGCCACGCTCCAAAGCCGATTCCTAATCGGCACCGCCCTGTACCCATCTCCGGAGTCGATGCGCCAGGCGATCCAGGCGTCCGGCTCCGAAGTCGTCACAGTCTCACTGCGGCGGCAGCAGGCTGGCTCAGGCGGAGGCAACGACTTCTGGGAGCTGATTCGCTCCCTGAACGTCCACGTGCTGCCAAACACCGCTGGCTGCCACACTATCAAAGAAGTCATGGCCACCGCCCACATGGCGCGCGAGCTGTTCGACACCAACTGGATCAAGGTGGAGATCATTGGCGATGAATACACGCTGCAGCCAGACACCGCGCAGCTGCTGGCAGTCACCGAGAGCTTGATCCGCGACGGCTTCGAAGTCTTTCCCTATACCACCGATGACCTGGTTGTGGCCCAGCGCCTGGCCGACCTGGGCTGCCGAATCGTGATGCCTTGGGCCTCCCCCATTGGCTCCGGCCAGGGCCTACTCAATCTCTACGCGCTCGAGACAATGCGCGCCAGACTGCCCCAGACTACGCTCATTATCGATGCTGGCATAGGCAAGCCCTCAGACGCTACCCGAGCCCTGGAGCTTGGCTTTGACGGTGTACTGCTAAACAGTGCAGTCGCCCTAGCCCGAGACCCCGTGGGCATGGCCTCCGCATTTCGCTATGCCTTGAACGCTGGCCGAGCAGCCTACGAAGCCGGTGTAATGCAGCCGCGCAACATGGCCCAGCCAAGCACACCTACCTTGGGAACACCGTTCTGGGTGCAATCGAACTGATGCAGTCTCGCCAGCGATGAGCATCGCGGTCATCCGCTTCAGTGCGCTTGGCGACATCGCCAGCGCCCTCCCCTACATCCGCGCCCTCCGCGAGGGCCCGACCCTCATTACCAGCGGCATGGGTGCTGGCCTGCTCCAGGACGAATTCCCCGACATTCACGTACTCAAGAGCAAGCGCATCCGCGACGTGTTCAGCCTCGTTTGCGAACTCCGCAAACAGCGCTTCGACCATTTGATCGACCTGCAGAACAACGATCGCTCGCGGCTAATCCGTAGCTTGACCAGCGCGCGAGCCAAGATCTCCAGCAAGGGCATGCCAGGTGGGGTGCCCAATCTGGATAACTTCCACCGCATCATGATGCCCAGCGGCTTGCTCCAGGAACCGGACACCAGCTTTACTCCGAAGCCATGCGACTACATCGTCTTGAATGTCGCCTCCAGCTCCAAATGGCACGCAAAGCGTCTGCCAGTGGCAAAGTGGCAGCAGTTCGCAGCCTTGCTGCACGACCGCTACGGGCTGCCGTTTAAGCTCACTGGTGGGGCTGACGAGCGCGACTATGTTGCGGAGGTCGCAGCCCAGCTGCCGGGCGAGTGCGAGAATGTCGCGGGCCAGACCAGTTTAGTCGAGCTGAAGCTACTGCTGCGCAACGCCTTCTTGGTGGTGTCTACCGACTCCGCAGCCATGCAGCTAGCAGCCGCAGAAAAGACACCCACAATCGGCCTGTTCGGCTGCACGAACTGGGTCCGTGCCCGCCCGTTCGGCCCCTGGAGCACAGTGCTATACGACAAGGCCGTGTATCCCGACGATCAGCCCCCGCCGGTTAGCATCGAAACGCCCGGTGCCTACTACGACGGCATCGACCTGGCGGACGGCTTGACCGCCTTGGCCAAGTTTCTCTGACGCCGCCCTAGCCCCAGTCCAAGCGATCGGTGGCCCCTCCAAAAGGTCGTCTCGGGTCGAGGTCCATCGCTAGCAGCCGATTCGAGTCGGCCCCCTCGAGGATCTGCTCGAAACCAGTTTTGTTTCGCGTAAATGAAATACGCGTGTTTCGCGGGCAGCTTCTTTAAGGGTCCTGCTAGTCCACCTTCCCCTGATGATGGTGCGCTAGGTATTGCGTAAACGCGTAGTGCACCACATTCACCCCCAGCTTGTAGGCCTGGTTTGCCAGCCCTTCATGAATCCCAGAGTGCCCCGTTTTCCAGGCATCGTTCAGATCGCCCTGATGGTAGAACGCCACCCACCGCCCATCATGGCGGAGTCCGACCGCCTCGCGCCCCGAGTGATGCCAGAAGGCAGGGGCCCCATTCGGGAACAGATGCGGATGCTGAAACATCTGATCATCTCGCGAGATCGTAATCCAGCTCTTCTCCGGAAACACCCGCTTCATCGCCGCGCGAAAGGACGTATTAAAGGTGCCGCCCCCGTTGTCAGCGAAAATCATGCCGCCCTCTTTCAGACAGTAGTCGCGCAGTGCCGTCACTTCGTGATTGGACACATTCATGCCACCGCGCCCGGTGAGAAAGACGAACGGGGGCGCCTTCCCCTTCGGAAAAAATCGCAGCCGCCCGATCGTACGCTGCTCGGCACGCCGTGCTACTGGCAAGCCCGTGATCTGGCCCAGCTTAAACAGCATGTTGTCATCGGCTGACAGGTGCAAATCCTGATCCCAGTCGCCCCCGTCGTATTGCAGGCGAATGAAACGAACGCGCCCCGGCATGCCGTCCGGCCAGCCGCCCGAAGGGCCACTGGCATCTCCAATTTTTCCTTCGACACCGCGAGCCTGATACTCATTTTGAGTGACTTTCTCCGTTTCTTCTAAAATCTCGCTCTCGTCTGGATCAATGTGGTAGAACAGAATGTCCGTGTTCATGGAAAGCACCAGCTTCTGCTTTTTCACCTTTTCCTTTTTAACCCGCCGTATTTCAGTAAGGACTACTTTCGCGCCCTGGCCTTCCGGAATCTCGTAGGGCTCCTCCCAACCGCAGCCGCGCAACAACACCGGAATCAGAATCAGCCAGGCGCAATGCAGCCCTGTGGCCCACCAGAGCGATGACGAAAACTGTGGATCGTCCCCGCCACTGCGCAAAGCAGGCAATAAGCGATCGCCAATCAAGCGAGCTCGCCTCAGCCCGTAGTGCGCCTGTACCTTGGCCCGCAGCAGCGTCAGCCAGGCCAGCACCAGCCAGCCTCCGAGCAGGATCCCGATTCCTAGCGTGCGCAGCCAAGAAGCGTTGCGCATGAAGCGGTGAAAAGCCTGTGGCTGCAGACCGTGCAGCAATGTGGGCCCTTGTAGCAACAGCACGATTAGCAGCACAAAGGCAGCGCTGCAGGCCAGCAGCGCGACTCCCTGCAGTCTGGCAATCACTCGGCTCCGCCAGCGAGCCAAGACGACCCCAGCCAGCAGTAATACCGCTACGCCTCGCAGCGCTACTAGCACCAGTTGAAACTCGTACGAGTACGCCAACAGCCCCAGCACCTCCAACTGGTCCTCTCCGAGCCCGGCGCCGTGCCGCAAAATGCCTGCGTCCGCCCAGACCGCCAGGATGCAAAGCACAGCCAAGCTAGTCAAGGCGGACGCTGTCTGCGCAATCGGGCTCAGTCGGCCGAAACTCCGATCACTCAGCGCGAAGCAGGCGTTCATCAGCCAGTGCACGCTACGATGGGCCAGCCCGCACAGTCCCCAGAACGCTGTCCGGAGTCGGTCCATCAGAGGCCGAATTCCTCGTCCAGGCTCAGACTTGAATCCTCAGGCCGTGTTGTGTCGATCTCCCTGGCGCGGGCATCAGTTTTCTTATTCTTCTTCTGTTCCGCCTGCTCTTCGGCCTCGGCCTTCTTCTTCTCCTCACGTGCTGTACGGTTCTTCTCTGCCTCCGCACGACGCTCCGCGAGCTGCAAGGCTCGGGCATCCTCCTCTGCCGCCTGGCGCTCGGCATCCATGGCGCCGCGCACATCCCAGGTGCCATAGCTTGTCACCTTCATGAAGTAGGGTATGGAGGTAACCCCAAGCACGGCAACATGCAGCACCAGCGCTATCACGAGCGTCGTGACAAACGGCCGCCCCTTGGCCACTGCACCCACCAGCTTGTTTGCTTCATCCTGTGTATGATCTTTCATTATTCCTGCTCTCCTATCCAGGCCAATTGCGCCGCTGTCGCACTCAATGCCGAGAGCAAGGGCGAGAACTGTTCATGCCGCATGTTTTCGTCTATCTTCAACATTACCAAATTCTCCGCTCGTGCTTCCAACTCCCCGCTCACCAGCGCCTCCACATCGCCCAGCGCACAGGGCCTGCCCTGCACCCAGACCACGCCCTCTCCATCCATGCTCACAGTTACCTGGCCATCGTGGATCTTGGCGATGTCCTGAGATTTTGGGAGCGTTACGTCCACGTGCGCCTCCTTGATGAACACCGAGGTGACCATGAAAAAGATGATCAGCAGAAAGGCGATATCGCCCATCGGAGCAAACGGGACGTGCGGTTTCACGCGAGACCGGTGTTTCAGCTTCATTGACTTTCTTCCTCAAATATGGCGAGGATACCGCCAGCGTCCGCCACTGCCGCAACCACCTGGTAATAGCGGCCACAGCGCACGCCCGGCGAACTTTCAATCCAGACCAAGCGCTCCTCATCGGGACGGTCCGCCAGCTGCGCGTCGCTCAGATACTCGCGCAGCGACTGCAGCCCCGCGAGTTCATCCTCACCATTCAGCATAATGCGCTCGGGCGTCAGATGAATCGTCAACACCTCATTCTGGACGTTCTCCGGATCCTTGCTCGCGGACGGAAGCTCCAGCTTCTGCCCGCTGTTTCTCACGAAAGTCGACGTCAGAATGAAGAAGATGATCAGCAGAAAGGCGACGTCCGCAAATGCCACCAGATCGGCAGCGGCCTCCACACGTTTCCGCCGGGAGAGTTTCATGCGGCATGCTCGAAATCAATCACATTCAAAATCGTATTGGCGGCTTCCTCCACGTCCAGGGACACCCGTTCTACGCGCCGGGAGAAGACGTTGTGAAAGATCACAGCCGGGATTGCCACGATTAATCCTGCGGCCGTCGTCACCAGAGCCATGGAGATGCCAGAAGCCACGGCTCCACCATCGAGTCCGCCCACAGCGGCCATGCTGTCGAATGAGGTAATCATGCCGACCACAGTACCGGTCATACCGACCAGCGGGGCCACGCTGCCGACCATGGCCAAGTAGTTCAGACGCTTCTCCAGCATCTCCAGCACGCGCGGCGCATAGTCGATCATCGCTCGGCTCACCAGCTCCGAAACCTGCCCGGTCTTCCCCGCCTCGGTCAGTTTCTGATAGTGCGACACGCCTACCAGCGCGACAGCTGCCGCCGGACCGCCCGTCTCCCGGCAGACCGCCACAGCCCGCTCGCAGGCTCCGTCTGACAGCGCATCACGGAGGCCCGCACAGAGCCCTTCGACATCAGCCTCGGCAGCGCGAAACGCCCGCAATCTATCCAGAATCACCCCTACCGCGAGGACGGATAGTCCCAACAACACAGTCATCATCATCCCACCATCCAACAGATACTGCAGCATCCTCGATCTCCTTGTCCGCCAGTTATTTGCTCCCGGACGATATAGCGCAAGTCGCGTCCTGCAACGTCCTCGCTAGCCCAATTCGTGTCTACGCGTGAGATTGTCGCTTCGCAGCCCTTGGGGGGAGCCCGTCTCACTGCAGGCAAGCAAAGGGTCAATGACAGCTCCGCAACTCTTGAATCGCATAGGAATTTGAATTTATGATCCGTCCGATGTTCCTTTATTTCTTGCAGGATAGCCTCGAATCTTACAGGAAGGAGCGAGAAGAAAAAGGAAGGGATCCGAGAGTAGTGCAACAGACTGATGAGTTGTCGCCAGAATGTCTTCTAACTCTCAGATCGGGCGCCCTTCCGTCCTGTAGCAGAAAGCGATTGAATTACTCAGCCGGGGCCAGGCGCGGCGTTTCGCAATTGGCGAAGCGAATACAGCGCCGTCCCGTCTGAGAGAAAACCACGCCCATACCGCCGTTTACTCGCTCGCTCTTGCCGCACCACATCGGCACTCAGATCCATCACAAAAGCCTTGGATCCGATAATTGCTCCATCGGCCCAGTAGCATGCGCAGCCTGTCAACTGCAAGCGCGGCCCAGTTGAAACTGATCGGTATCCCCTTGTGCCCAATCCGCAGGCCGCGCCCACCTCGTGATCAGGGCACGTGAAGACGCGTAGTGACACCTCGGCCGAGCCAGAAAAACGACGCAGGAGACGCAGATTCTCTGACTAGAAATGGGACGCGCTGTCGCACTTCCAGTCGGGCCGCGCCCTTGATATGTCATATATTTTGATTTCCAGCTACTCAATTAGGACGTACTCACGGGCGACATGCGATCTGTAAAGTATCGGTTATGTTGTCGCATGCGCATTCTGATTCTCCGCTTCATTCTTTCGATTCAGCCTGCCGGTCATCGCATCAGTAGCTCCCTCACTGGCCGTCCGCTCTGTGTTTGCGTGGACTCTCAAACGTGAGTCAACGTGCGTTTCGTTTCGGCTTGCTCATTGCCGTTCTTTTTGGATTGGGCTTGAGGTTTGCCCATCTGGCGAGCTGCAAGAACTGGCTTTTCGACGAGTATTAATACTACTTTACCACTGCGGCGAGCGCCTATCAGGGTGAAGGCTTCAACGCGGCGTACAACACCGAGCGCGAGGGGATATTTGTGCCGCCGCCGGGTCAGTCTTGGTTCATCCTCGCGATGCTCCCGTTTTGCAGCTACACCCAGCCGGACGGCAGCCTTGAAGTGGTCATCGTCCTGCCAAAGCTAATTCAGATCCTCCTCTCCGGATTTACGATCATTCTCTTCGGGCTCATTGGACGCCAACTGCGATCGCGTCTAGCGGGGCTCATTGCTGCCTTTTCTGCCGCGCTCTACCCGGGGTTTGTTCATTGGTCCGGCTACCTGATGAGCGAGAGCAACTACCTGCTGGGACTCACGCTGCTTACCTGGCTACTGCTGCGCTGGGTCGATCGGCCGTACTACCGACGAGCGCTTCTTGCCGCAGCCGTTCTCGGCCTGCTCTGCTTTCAGCGCGGAAATCCCTTGCTTCTCGCCCCCACATTGGCTGGCTTTTCGATCTTCATCATGGGCTGGAAACGCGGGTGGCGTCCGGCGCTTACCTTCATGTTCCTCCCGATGTTTATCCTATTGCCTTGGCGACAGTTCAACGCCGAGCGGCATGGCGATCCAGTGTGGGTAAGCAGTAACTCCGGAATCCTCTTTCACTACGCGAATCGGATCAATCTCGATCCAGTGAAAACTCCGCACTGGGACGACATGGGCAGCATCGCTCTCGTTTCTGAGATTGAGAGCCAGTTTCACCGTGAAGACGGTAAGCTAAATGCCACATACTATCGCTACGGACAGGCCTATTTGGATCACGCGAAGGCATACGTGTTTGCCAATCCGGGACACTTCCTGCGCAACTACTTCCTCAAGCTCTGGAATCAATTCACCGTAGTGCCCAGTAACCCAGTCAGCTTTTTGCGAAGTCCGCAACTTTGGAGCTGGCTGCATCACCTTCTGCTCTTCGCCGGTACCGGTGGCTTTGTGGTCATGTTAACTCGTGCGCGCAACCGCCATGCTTTCCTACTGCTTACCGTATTCGCGTACTTCTCAGCATTCGGTGCGCTCTTTCATCTCACGCGCGATGGCCGCATGGCACTTGTGCTCAAAGTCTATCTTATCTTCTACGCAGCGTGGTTCATCGATTGGCTGTATTCAGCGCTTCGCACTCGGCGCTCGCAGTGCCAAGAGATCGCAGTCGCCGACTGCTAGGACTGCTTGAACCACGGCGGCGATTGCCGACTGGGATTTCGACGATGTGGCGAGGAGCACGTTCACAAATGCGACACACTTCTGGCGCGTCCTTTAGTGGAATCTCCGGGGAATTGTATTCGCCGGAGACCGCCACGAACTGCCATACCTCATCATTGCACGGGCTTTGAATCCGTTGTGGCGGGACACTTTCGCCGAATGCGCCACGCGAGGAATACAGCTGCCCGCTCTTGCCGATAAGCAGACTGAACGAGTTGCCTACGTCGTGAACATGCTTCATCTTCAGGTTGAATACAGTTTCTTCGTCCAGCCCTTTGTATCAGAGACTGCCACTGGGCGTGTAGGTGGGTGACATCGTCGTGCGGCCTCGCTTGGCCTCCGGAACGTCGGCAACACCAAGAGGGCAGATGTCCAGCAACTGCGCGTCAACCTTGACTCGCCCCGTTGATTTTGAGTCTCCCTGCGCACTCGCGGAACCGGCAAGGAGCCCCGCCGCAAGCACGGCTCCGATACAATAGGCAAAAAGTCTTGAACTTCATTGCTTCTCCTCTTCCACTTTCAGCGCTCGTTCGATTGCCGATATTCCCTTCGCGGTCGGGTTGTCCGGGCCGACGACCTGCGGGTAGGAGACCAGATAGTTGTTCTGGTCAATCAGGTTGATGTAATAATGGGTGGTACCTGCGGGCAATTTGACGGTCACCTGGTTTCCCGCGGACAGAGTCGCTGGGGTGCGCAGCCAGCCTCCCGGACCGCTCCGCTTGTAGATGAGGTCAGCGCGTACCACTGTGGCACCCTTCTCTTTATATGTCACAACAACGGTGTTCCCATTCCGCTCATGGGATAGCACAGTCGGCACCCACAGCTTCTCCCCCGTATTGCGGGGACACTGCGGGTTCAGGAATGGATAGCTGGCATTCCTTTCCGTCAGGATTTCCGTCAGCCGCTGAGCCATCGCCACAGTTTTCTCTGGCATGGCGCCAGCCAGGTTCTTGGCTTCCTCGATGTCCACCCGCTTCTGAGTGCCGTCTTCGGAGTTGTAGAGCCGGAAGAGCTCCCATTCTGGCTTGTCGAAGTAGTTGTGTACCAGCTTGTAGTCGCCGATACGAATCGTACTCTCCTGTGCTTTGCTCTGCGGAAAGTGCCAGACCATGGTGTCGCGGACACTCCCGTCTTGCTCTTTCACCAGGCTGGCATCAGATGGCTTCTTAGCCAGCAGCGTGCTGAGGTCGCAGCCGTCCAGCGTCTTACCAGTCGGCCTCGGCGTCTTCGTCCAGCTGAGAATGGTGGGGTAGAAGTCGAGTCCGTTGGCCATGACGTCGGTCTTCAGGCCCTTGGGGATGCCGGGGCCGGCAATGATCAGTGGCACACGCGTCCCGCCCTCCATGGCGGAGATCTTGCCTTTCTGGAGGGGGCGGTTGTCCGTGTACTTTTCTTTGGGGTCTCCCACCATTCCGCCGTTGTCCGAGGTAAAGATGAGGTAGGTGTTCTCAATCAGCTTGTGTCCCGGCCAACGCGGGTCATCCGTTTCTTTGAGATACTTCATGAGTTGCCCGGTGTAGTAGTCGAGCATCTCCACCATGGCGCCGTAGTAAGGATTCTTCTGCCCTGCTTGATCTCTCACTTGAACCGGCCCGGGGCCGTCTGGAAATGGCAGGCCCATCTTCGCGCAGTATTTCTCAAGCAGCGCACGGGATTGGGTATGGATCGGTCCATGAACCAGCCAGGTGCACCAGTAGAGAAAGAAGGGCCGGTCTTTCGTTTGGGCCTGGTTCAGGAACTCGATGGCGTCGTCGAGATTGTCGTGCTCTGGATAGCCATTTGCGTCAAGCGTGAACTTGGTGCCGGTCTCACCGGCGAAGACCTTGCTGCGATCCGGTGTCAGCAGAGTCCCCCCACGGCGCGACCTGGAATAGTCAAAGCCCTGGGCATTTGCCGCCTTGGCATTGTGTGCGCCCATATGCCATTTCCCGGCATGGCCCGTGAAATAGCCATTGGTGCGGAGGACGGTCGCGATTGTGCGCTTACTCGTGGCGCCGCCTTGCTTCGACCACGGAGACAGGAAGGCCCAACCGCGGAAATGGTGCGGGGCAGGGGGAATCCCCCCGCCGACTCCGATCAAATTCGATCGCGCCGGAGCGATGCCACTCATGATCGCACTCCGAGACGGCATGCAGACCGGTGACGGCGAATAGCCCTGCCAGAACATCACGCCTTCTTTGGCCAGCGCATCGATATGCGGGGTTTCGTAGGGGGTCGGCTCGTCGATGTCATAGCAGACGACATCCTGCCAGCCGAGGTCGTCGGTTAGCAGCAGCAGCACGTTGGGCTTTTCGGGTCTGAGGCCATCGGCCAATGCCAACATCGTACCTGCCAGCAGACAGATGCCAACAGAGGCGGCTATCATTTCTTTGCTTCTACGCACTATTGACTTCTCCGTTTTGCGTTACGTCTTGGCCTGTTTATCGTGCCTAGTTCAGTGGGATATGCGCCTCGTCCATGAAGCCTTTCAGCCTGGTCAGGACTTCGGGGAAGGCATTGGCCAGGTTCTTAGTTTCGGCCAGATCGTCCTCTAGGTTGTAAAGCTCAATGGGCTGCAGCGTGCCGTTCTTGGCCACTTGAACCGCTTTCCAGTTGCCAGAACGAACCGAGCGAGCGGTGAACGGTATTTTGGCTCTCGCCTGAATAAACTCATGGTAGACGTATGGATGCTGTTTCTGCTTGCCTTTGCCGAGAAAGGTCGGCAGAATCGAGATGCCGTCGGACTGTTCGGGAACCGGCTGCCCGACGAGCTCCGCCATGGTCGGCAAAATATCCCAGAACGCGCTGAGATGTGCGCTTTCGCGACCAGCTACCACCTTTCCGGGCCAGCGCACGATGAAGGGGGCGCGGATGCCGCCTTCGTACAAATCGCGCTTGATCCCACGCAGGGGGCCGTTGGAATCCCAGAAGTTCGGGTCATGCCCGCCCTCCCGATGTGCGCCGTTGTCACTGGAGAACAGGATCATGGTCGTGTCATCCACGCCGAGATCAGTCAGCATCTTGAGCAACTCGCCGATCTGGTTGTCAAAGTTTTCCATCATGGCCGCATAGCCGGCGATCGGGTTCTGCACGTCCGGGCAATCCTGGTCTTTCCCTGCGCCATAGCGGCCAATCTTCTTGTCAAACTGCGGATAGACTTTGCGCCACTTCGCGTGCAGGTCTGGTGGCCCATGCATCGCCGCATGGGGCACAGCGGTGGGGATATAGCAGAAGAAGGGCTTCTTGGCTGAGGCGTTGCTGCGTATGAAGTCAAAGGCGTCGGCCATGATCAAGTCGTGCACATAGGTTCCCTTGCTCAGCGGGATCTCTTTGCCGCCTCGGATGATGTTCTTTGGGTAGTAGGTGTGCGCGATGCCTTGGCTCTTCCAGCCGGAGAAGTGGTCAAAGCCATGCGTCAGCGGATTCGTAATGCCCTCGAGATGGGTGTGCCCTAGTCCCCACTTTCCGTAAGCGCCGGTGGCATACCCCCCATTCTTAAACAATCGTGGCAGAGTCGTCATGTTGGGATTGAGGGCAAAGTTGTTTTCGCTCCCGTTCCCCCGACAGTGGACAAGCCCGGGGTGCTGCCCAGTCATCAGGACTGCGCGCGACGGGGAACAGACCGTATTGCCGGAATAGTGATCCGTAAAGCGCATGCCTTCGGTCGCAATGCGATCGATGTTGGGTGTCTTGAGCTTCTTCTGTCCGTAGCACCCGAGGTCGCCATATCCGAGGTCATCGGCCAGGATGTAGATCACGTTGGGCCGTTGTGAAGGATCTGAGCCTGCCTTTCCTATCTCCTGCTGCGTCTTTCTGCTCCATGCGTCCGTATCTTCGCGATGACCAGCTTTCTCTTTGGCTTCCTGGTACCTTGGGTTCCACTTCGTCGGGACGGGACAGTTCAGGGCAGTGCGCCACTGCTTCATCATGGCGTGAAGCTCTGCAGCTTTCTCTGGTGCCTTGGCTGCGATGTTTGTGCGCTCCCCCACATCCGCGGCCATATCGTAGAGTTCCAAGCGACTATCTTCGAAGTACTCGTGCAGTTTCCACTTCCCGAGCCGCATGGCGGAGCCGGGACGAGTGCGGAAAAGCGGGTCGTGTGAATCGTCGGCTGCACCGGCGTATTGCTGCAGATAGACGGGGAAATGCCAATACAGGGCGCGCTCGGGAAAAGCGCCGGTTTGGGTCAGCAGCGGCAGCAGGCTGACGCCGTCCAAGACCTTTCCGGCTGGCGCCTCCAGCCCGGCGGCTTCCACAAAGGTGGGATAGAAGTCGATGCCGATCACCGGCACATCGCTCGTAGTTCCTGGCGTGACCTTTGCTGGCCACCGCACCAAGAGCGGTTCGCGGATGCCTCCTTCGAAATAGGAGCCCTTGCCAGAGCGGTACGGAGCCTGCGTGGAGACATGTCGCATGCCGCCGTTGTCGGAGGTGAACAGAACAAGCGTGTTGTCCTTGAGGCCCAGTCGGTCGAGTTCGGCCACGATCTTGCCGATGCTTTCGTCCATCTTCTCGATCATGGATGCATAGGCCGCGTGGATGCCCGCCACGTCCTTGTACTTCTCCACCAAGCCCAGCACTGGCTGAAACCCCGCATGCACAGCGTAGTAGGCCATGTGCATGAAGAACGGCTGTTTTTTGTTTGCCTGCATGAAGGTGATGGCCTGATCTGCAAAGATATCGCAGCGGTGTGTGCCTTTGGGATACTGACCGCTGAACGGCTGCATGGGGCCACTCTCGAAGGGCGAGAAGTAGCCCCCACCACTCGGACCGCCGGTCTTGCCGCCGCCGATGTTGATGTCAAATCCCTGTTTTGTGGGGTCTTCGCCTAAATGCCACTTCCCGAGGTGGATGGTCTTGTAGCCGCCGGCTTTGAGTGCCTCGGCCATCGTCACATTCTCGTCGGGAAGGTAGCGCGTGTTTGGTACGGGGATGAGCTTGCGGTCGGACGCCTTGCCACGTTCGGACGAGCCCACGGTATAGACTCCATGCCTGGCGGCATACTGCCCGCTCATGCAGGCTGCACGACTCGGCGCGCAGTTTGCGGCTGGCGCATAGGCTTCGGTGAAGACCATCCCTTCCGCTGCTAACTGGTCGAGGTTCGGCGTTCGATACTCGGTACGCCCCATGAACCCCACATCCATCACGCCGAGGTCGTCGGCGTTGAAATAGATGATGTTGGGCTGCTTCGCTACCGTGACGATGCTTGCTAGAAGCAGGAGAATCAGGGCTGTTCGTTTCATTGGGGGCGATACTTTCGTTCAGTAGTGTTTCTGGGCCGACTGCGGCCAGCGTCCAGCAACTTCTGCAATTCGATTTTCATACGCTGAAAGACTTCAGGATGCAGTGTGGCCACATCGTTGGATTCAGCCGGATCACTCTCCAGATCATAGAGGGTGTGTGTGAATGTCAGCGGAGCACGATTGCCATCCGGTTCGCCAGCCTTCTTTCTGGGGGCTCTGTTCGGTTTCCGCTGGAGCTTCCATGTCGCTGCGCGGTAGCCGAAGGCGCTGTTGACACCGTCCCTTCCATTATCCTGCTGAATCAGCTGGCTGCGTCCTGAGGCTCCGTCTTTGCCGAGGAGGGCGGGCATCACGTCCAGGCTGTCCAGGCAGGCATCGCCTGGGATCGGCACGCCAAGATACGTGGCGAGGCTGGCTGCCAGGTCAATGGTGCAGACCACCTCATCGGATACACCCGGCTCGATCGTGCCAGGCCACCAGGTGATGAAGGGCGTCCGGGTGCCGCCTTCCTGTATGCGGTATTTCCCGCCTGAAAATGGCCCAGCGGGCTTGTGGTCATGGAGCTTTTCCTTAGCCCCGTCCTTGTAGCCGTCGCCGAGCACCGAGCCGTTGTCCGAGCAGAAAACAACCAAGGTATTCTTCTCCACCCCCTGCTCCTTGAGGATCTTGACGAGTTCGCCAACACTCCAATCCAGCTGGACGATGGCATCGCCGCGCCAACCGGTGCGGGATGTTCCGTGAAAGCGTTCATGCGGCATGCGCGGCACATGGATGTCGTGCGAGGCAAAGAACAGAAAGAAGGGATTGTCTTTGTTCCGCGTGATCCACTCCCTGGATTTCTCCACCCACTTATCGGCGAGGTCTTCATCGCGAAAGCGGGCCGCATGGCCGCCGGTGTAGAACCCGATTCGGCTGATGCCGTTGTGAATCGTGCTGTTATGGCCATGGCTCCAGTCCATCTTCAGACTCTCGCGGTGAGTCTTGCCCGTGGGATGGTCCGGCCCCGGGCGATGATGCCCAACCCAAAGCGGGTCCGCAGGATCAAGATTCAGGACGCGGTGGTTTTCCACATACACCTGCGGCACCCGGTCGTTGGTGGTGGGCAACAGGAATGAATAGTCGAAACCGATTTCGAGCGGGCCGGGCTTCAGATCGCCATTCCAGTCCGGGCGTTTGTTCCCCAATCCGAGGTGCCATTTTCCGATGACAGCAGTCTTATAGCCGCCTTTTTGCAACAGATCGGGCAGGGTCACGACATCCGGTCGAATCAAGGCGGGAGAATTTGGACCAGCGATCCCCGTTCCCGTCACGCGGAAGGCGTGGGTGCCCGTCAAGAACGCATAGCGGGTCGGCGTGCAGGTGGCGGCGGAGCAGTAGCCACTGGTAAAGCGAATGCCTTCGGCGGCGAGTCGGTCGATGTGCGGAGTTTTAATGTTTTCCGGCCGGGCTCCGTAACAGCCCACGTCACCGTAGCCAAGATCATCCGCCATGATGACCACGATATTGGGCCGTTTCGCTGCTGCCTGCTGATTCGACGCGAGTCCAGCATCGGGCGCCGCATTCAGTCCGACGGCGACAGCAAGGACTGCTTGCAGTATGGTGAGATAGCGCATGGGGGAATTTCTCTGGATCGTGAGTCTGCCATTGTGTGCAGGAGTATGTTTATTCAACGTGCCCTACGCCAACTGTAGGACGCCAACTCGTACCCGAGCGGCAGTGAGTGAATCTGTGCACCCGAAACCTGTTTAGTCATCATCTGCCGGTGCCAAACGCGACGTGACCTTCGCGCGCCTCGAGATCAACGGTTACGTCTACGTTTTCAAACTG
>Ga0115566_10000314_pt1 | contig 41410 bp, 24 predicted proteins | sample COGITO_mtgs_1204_3_FD_87173 | JGI IMG/M metagenome (GOLD analysis project Ga0115566, IMG submission 87173) | Pelagic marine microbial communities from North Sea - COGITO_mtgs_120405 | ecosystem: Environmental > Aquatic > Marine > Epipelagic | place: Germany:Helgoland, sampling site Kabeltonne...
CCGAGGAAAAGAACATGGAGCTTTTGTTCCTGGGCACGGGTGCGGCGAATTGGCCGAAAAAATACCCGCCACCGGAAAAGACACTGGCAAGGGGAGAGGTGCGCGGCTTCTCGTCGATGCTGGTCAATGGACACATTCTGATTGATTGTGGATCAACCGTGCTCGATGTCATGAAACGGTATGACGTGGATCCCGCAGGAATTACCGATATCGTGCTGACGCATACGCACGCTGATCACTTGCACGAAGACTCTATTCTGGCCATCGCGAATGCAAGGGATGCCGATCTTGGACCTTTGAAGTTCTGGGGAGACCCGGAAGCGCTGAAAAAGGTGCCCGACTCAGATCGCATTGAGAAGCGTCCTGTTGGGGTTGAGCAAACCTTCAGCATTGAGGGATTCAACATCACCGGGCTTGAGTCCAATCACCTCGTGGAGGGCTCGAAAGAAAAATGCCTGATCTACCTGATTGAGGCAGCTTCAACGAGCGTTCTTTACGCGACAGACGCTGGCTGGTTACTGACAAGCACCTGGATCTATCTTAGGAAGAAGCAACTCGATGCCATTATCTGGGATGCCACGTGCGGCGAGGGATCGGGAGACCCTCGAATTTTCAGCCATAACGACCTGACCATGATTCGACACATGAACCAAACGCTTGCTAGAAGCAAGGTGCTGAAGCCGGATGCAAAAATCATTCTTACCCACATCGCAAGACGACTGCATCCCGCCCATGACGTGTTGGAGAAGCGCCTTCTGCCCGAAGGTCTGATTCCGGCGTATGAAGGCATGTCCGTCGTGCTGAATTGAGCAATCTCTGGCGTCGAGCATTCGTTAATGTCTTCTCTTTCTCCGGCGGCGGGAAGGTCTGTCGACCGTTCCCGCCCTACAATGCATTTTAACAAAATCAAGTAGTGTAGGGCGCGAGCTTGCTCGTCGCCGCAACCCGCTTTTAAGATAAATCGGATGTTTTCGTAATATCCGGTCAAGACTGGGAGTGATCTACTGAGGAACTGTATTTTAGTCTCAAAGTCGAGTTGAGCTGGTACAAGGTAACAACACATGTTGAAACAACGAACTTTGTTAACATTGATTTGCGCAGCTGGAATGGCGGCAGCCATCCCGCGGTCTGCTTACGCAAAAGCCGGGGCTGGCAACCCGAACATTGTTGTGATTCTTGCCGATGATATGGGGTATGGAGACGCGGGTTGTTACGATGCAGACTCGAAAATTCCAACGCCGCACCTTGATCAAATGGCACAAGAGGGTATGCGATTCACCGATGCGCATACCCCATCGGCGGTCTGTTCGCCGACGCGATACGGATTACTGACGGGGCGTTATGCCTGGCGGACTGAGATGAAGAAGGGAGTGCTTGGGGCCTGGGACCCGCCGCTGATCGAGACGGATCGGCTGACACTGGCAGCGATGCTCAATCAGCACGACTATCACACGGCATGTATCGGGAAGTGGCACCTGGGCTGGGAGTGGAAGACGGCTGAGGGCGCAGCGCTGGAGATCGGGGAGGTTGGGCATGAGGAGCGTGTCAGGCTGGCCAAAGCGGTAGATTACACGCAACCTCTCGGCGGCGGAGCGCCGGGCGCAGGGTTTGCCTACTACTTCGGCGACGATGCGGTGAATCAACCGCCCTATCTGTGGATCGAAAACGATCGATGCCTGACGCAGCCGACTGAGCCCTTGCTCGAGTCAATTCGGCATGGATCGTCCAATGGGCCTGCCACCCCAGGCTGGGATCAAGCCGAGGTGCTGCCACGCACGACCGAAAGAGCCGTGCAGTACATTCATGAGCGCGGCAAGCAGGATCGGCCCTTTTTCCTCTATCTCGCATTGAGCGCGCCGCATGTGCCGGTGATGCCCAACAAGCCCTATCTGGGCACGTCAGCCTATGGCGCGTATGGAGACTTTGTGCATCAGGTCGACGACATTGTCGGGCAGGTCACGGATGCGCTGGCTCAGAACGGGTTGGCGGAGAATACGCTGGTGATCTTTACGTCGGATAACGGGTCATTCGCCCCTCCCCGAAAGGGACATTCACCAAACGGTGGGCTGCGTGGCAAGAAGACACAGATCTTCGAAGGGGGCCATCGCGTCCCCTTTCTTGTGCGCTGGCCGGGAACCATCGCCGGCGGTGCGGTCAATCATCAGTTGGTCGGGGTCCATGATCTGATGGCGACGGTCGCGGCAATTGTAGGTCATAACCTTCCGGCGGATGCTGCTGAGGACTCAGCGAACCTTCTGCCAACCCTGTTGGACGCAGCGAAATCTGTCCGCCAGGACTTGGTGCATCATTCCCGTCGCGGTGAATTCGCGATCCGCGACGGTAATTGGAAGCTAATTACGGATAGCAAGAGAGAGCCCGTATTCCTGTTCAATATCGGCAACGATCTTGCTGAAAAGGATAATCGTTACGAGCAGCATCCGGAAGTCGTTGAACGCCTTGCCCACAAACTGGAGATGCAATGCCGATCAGGCCGGAGTGTTAAGCCCGATAGGGATGGCGGGGAAAACCACTGATGAACCACCAGCAACACCCGGGCGCATACCGCTACATTCGGGAGAGACGATGTCGTAACCAAGCCGATGCACGGCTCGGCTTACCGCTGGCCGTGATGGCTCCAACTCGCTAACGGAACCCAAGGAGATTTACGATGCCAATCATTCTACCGCCAATCACCCGTGGTCAATTCATCAAGGGCTCGCTCGCTCTTGGCGGCACGGCTTTGATGACAGCTACCGGGCTCGCTGCCGCAGATCGCAAAGCTGTTGAGCTGGATCCGAACCGAGTGGCGTTGCTTGCAGATACGCACATCAGTGCGGATCCTGATCGTGCCTACCCGGGGACGAAATGGCCCGGTTCGCCCGTCGAGGAGTCGGAGCATGAGGAGGTGAACATGGCGGATGCTCTTGCCCAGACGGCTAAGAGCGTCCTCGCACTCAATCCGCGGCCAGCGCACTTGATCATCAACGGGGACTGTGCTCTCAGTAATGGGAAAGCAGCCGAGTATAAGGAGATTCTCAGGCTTGTGGAGCCGATCCGTGCTGCGGGCATCACCATTCACGTGACGATTGGCAATCACGACAATCGTGAGAACCTGTGGAGACTGCTCCCGTTCCTGAAGAAGGAGCAGATGGGTGTTCAGGCGGGGGTGCTTGAACTGCCGCACGCGAATCTCGTGCTGTTGGATTCAGGAAGAAAGGGAATTCTGGGAGACGAGCAACTGGCCTGGCTGGCCAAGCAACTCGATGAGCGAGCAGATAAGCCAGCTCTTGTTTTTGGTCACTTCAACCCGTATCCCAACCGCGGCGTGCGTCCGATCAGAGGCATGCGCGACGGGGCGGCCCTGTTGAAACTTCTTGGCGAACGAGAGCATGCCAGGGCGTATCTCTATGGCCATACGCATGAGTGGCAGCATGATCAACGGGACCATCTCTCTCTCATTAACCAACCGGCAGTCAGCTACTATTTTGGCAAAGGCCATGCGCACGGCTGGGTCGATATGAAGCTCAGTGAAACCTCCGCCGACCTAGAGTTGTACTGCATCAACAGCACACATACACAGCACGGCGATCGAAGGCAGATCCGTTTCAAGGACAAAAAGAAATAGGCGAAACAACAGGACGAGATGCGTAGGTAAAGAAGCCACCACGGATGGACACTGATAAGACCCCACTAATACCTTGCGCGCCCTGCGCGGGCCCGGCTGGGCTGTTGGGGCCTATTCGAATTATTATCTCAGATTAATTAGGAAACGTAGGAGAATAGATATGATGAACCAGAACATGATCACGCGGATCTGCGGTCTGCCCCTTGGCGAGCTCGCATCGCACCTTCACACCGGGGAACGAGTACGCCTCGATTTCAACATGCGTATATTACCGGTAAAGAGCCTGTTTTGGAGCCTCGTTTACGGATGTCTTCTGGTGTCAGGTGTGGTGGCGAATGAGGCGAGGCGACCGACGCAACCGAACGTTCTTCTCATTGTGGTGGATGATCTGGGGTGGCAAGATGTGAAGTGCTATGACATCGACGAACCGTCGCCGATGGAGACGCCGAACATTGATGGCTTCGCGAAACAAGGGGTACTTTTTCGCCAAGCCTACTCGCCAGCACCAGTCTGCTCGCCAAGCCGTGCGGCGATCCTAAGCGGTGTTCACCCAGCCCGTGCCCAACACGTTGGCGTTGCTGGCGGCATTCCGCCCCGCCCTCACAATCTCAAGGGGGCACGGATGATAATACCTTGGGACCGCGCCAGCCTAGCTCCCGATCGCGTCACGATCGCTGAGGCCTTACGCAAAGAGGGATACACGACTGGGCACTGCGGGAAATGGCATCTCAGCAAGAGCAAGGAAGGGGTCTCGCAGCCGACCGATGTGGGGTTTGACTGGAGCCGCGAGAACGTCGGTGTCCAGAATAAGATGTTACCGCATCGCATGACCGGGTTCGCGACCCGCGCCAAGGACGATCCCTACCGCTTGGACAAGAACGGGTTTCCTCGTGACCAAAACAACGTCGATGCATTGACGTTTTTGCGTCAGAATAAAAACAAACCCTTCTTTTTCTATTATGCTACCTATCTGGTTCACACCCCCATCCACATGCGTAGCCGAGAGTTGCTAGACAAGTATGTGCAGAAGCTGGGCGTAGAGCTTCCAGAAAACCCAAAGGAGTGGCGCCAAGAGGGGCAGAGCAACCCCTTCTACTGTGCCTCGGTCGAGCAGCTGGATTATTACCTTGGCCAGTTGTTTTCTTACCTCAGTGACACCGATGACCCTCGCTGGCCAGGGCATAAGTTGAGCGAGAACACCTATGTCATTGTCACCTCCGACAACGGCGGAATGGAAGGGGTGCCCACAGAGATCATCACCGACAATGCCCCGCTCGACGAAGGCAAGATCCATCTCCAAGAGGGAGGCGTGCGCGTGCCACTCATCATCACGGGACCAGGGATCAAGGCAGGCGGGGAGTCTGACGTGATGGTGAACGGGCTGGACTTTTACCCCACCATCCTCTCCCTGGTTGGTGCGCCTAACAAGGCCGACCAGACGTTTGATGGCTGTGATTTATCCGCGCTGCTGCTTAAGGATCCGACCGACGCAAATCTGGTGCGGGATACGGAAGGCAAGGTTCGTGACACGCTGATGTGGCATTTCCCGAGCAGTGTCTGGATGGAGAGCTCCATTCGGGTGGGAGACTACAAGCTCATGCGTAACTATGACCGCGGTGGCCTGAATAGCCGCTGGACACGGAAGCTGGCGCCCCCACTGGAACTGTACCGACTTTACAATACGGAAAACGGCGAGGCTGTTCGCGTAGACATTGAGGAGCAGAATAACCTGGTGGCATTGCTGCCAGAGAAGGCGCGCCAGCTTGATCAGCGCCTGACGGAGATGCTCACGGAGATGGAGGCCACCTATCCGTCATTCAATCCGCATTGCGCAGCTGAACTTGCCCATCAGGATACGGTTCCCGCCGTAGTCAGGCACCGACAGCAGGGGCAGAAGGTGAAGGTCACCTACAAGGAGCAGGGCGCGCAGGTGGAAAGCGCTAGCATCATTTACACCATCGAGGGCGAGAACCCGCGGGCGGAATGGTTCTGCCTCCCAGCTACCCTGCAGCCCGGCCATAGGGTTGCAGCGACGCTACCGCTGGGCGCCACGCATTATTTCATCTACCTGCTAGACGAGAATAACTTCCTCGTCACCTACCCAGATCTGCCCAAAGTGGAAAAGGGCAAAAAGACTGACTACACCAGCACAGCTCTGGAGGTCAAGTGACCCTCTCGCGCTGCGAGGGTCTCGTCGTCTGCCTTTCCGCTGACAGATCATTTCTCGGCAAAGCGGAGGGGCGCGAGATCACGCCTCTCTGACATTCATCCGGACACTCTGGGGAACATTTCACTCCGGCTCGGCTGTCGTGGATTGAAACTCTTGACTGCCAAGCAGGCAATTGTGTTCAACATGGTCGGACTCCTCGGCGGACTCGTAGCCTGCATCATCTCCTGCAAAGCTTACTACATGCCAGTCAAAGACGCGGCGATTTGGTAGGCAATCTGCAACTTCTTCATCGTGGCCTTTTCGTGGACATAGCTGGACCCGGGTACGAAGAACGAATCGATCCGGGCTGCGCCAGCAGGTCGATGTCGCCCAAGGTGACGGCGGAGGCTTCGCTGGCGCGCGCTCCGGTCTCGCTCAAAAACTGGAACAGGGCGACGTCTCGGGCACCTTGCTCGGTCGACGGGTCTGCCTGCGCAACAATGGTGCCGATCTGTTCCTTGCTCAGACTCGGCGGAGGAGCCTTAGGCACTGGCTTGCGCTTGATTCTGGCTACGCGCGCGCTCTCACCAATAGACCGTCACATCGCCATCTGTATGGCCCAGAGGCGCGGCAAGCGTGGCTTTGTTGCCCGTCAGGTTGGTCAACGACATCAGCGGGTCAAAGGCGAAACCAGTGGCGTGGTATGGGTTCGCGTTGGATTGGATCCTGACCGGGACATCCCGACCCGATCCCATCCACACCAAACGCATAGCAACTGAACGAATGGCCGTTCGCGAGATATCGGCTACTCTGAGGGGTACACGCGCAAACCCGTTACTGGCGAAACTGTTGCCCCCATTAAACCACCCTACCCTCCTGCCCCGCACCAAGGGGGCTTCACTGCTGGTAATTATCCTCATGTTGGGGCTGAGCGTCTTCTGCGCCAGCGCTGGCTGGATCGAGGACGAAAATGGCAAGACCATCATTCACGTCGAGGTGCACCAGCTTCCAGATCCCAGTGATCCAAGCACTGCCAACACGGCCGGTGTCCAGGCAGTCAAAGAGTTTCGGAAGCGCTTTCCTCAGATTTTCGCAGAGCGCTGGCGCGACACCTACAAAGCCAACCCGGAGGTCTACGGGGACCACAACTGGGACCACGTCGAGATTCGCCTGCATGAGTCGACCGGGATCTCGGTAGAGGGCGTCGAATCCGACTTGCTCCAGATTGCCGGTGGCATGGCGCCAGATGTGCTCTACGTCAACTTCCGCAAGTCCGACAACTACATTCGCAACAGCTTCCTCTATCCGCTGGACGAATACGTGGCCATGATGCCCCGCGAGGAAGTGGATTTTCGGGTCAACAAAAAGCTCTGGCCCGTCATCCAGCGCCGCGGCCCAAAAAGCATGGAGAAGCAGATCTGGGCGTTTCCCTACGGCGGCGCGCTGGGCAAAGTCCTGCTTTTTCGCAGGGATCTGTTTGACCTGCATAATCTCCCCTACCCAACCCGCGACTTTACCTGGGACGACATGCTAGAGGTGTCCCGTACGGTCACCGACCCGGCCAAAGGCCACTACGGCATGCTCTTGGGACGCGGCAAGCACGAGTCGTGGTACTGGATCACCTTCCTCTGGTCCGCTGGCGGCGAAGCCATGGCCTACGACGAAGCTACCAATACCTGGAGCTGCGTCTTTGACAGCCCAGAAGCCGCTGTGGCCCTCGACTTCTATACCCGGCTCTGCACAGAGAAATGGACCGATGAGGCAGGGAATCTCCGCCGCGGCTATTCCTCGAAAGACGCCAGCGAGAGCTCCACGGTCAAATGGGATCGTGGCGAGATTGCAATGATGATGTCTTACATCGATGAACGCGTATTCTCGACTATCAATCCAGACCTCACTGGTATGGTCCCCGTCCCGCTCGGCCCCACCGGCATTCGCGGGGCGGAGCTAAACTCACGGATGATGGGCCTATTCGCGGAAATCAAAGAACCCGCAGTTCGTGACGCGGCCTGGGAGTACATCCGCTGGTACAGCAGTCCGGATGCCATGGAGATTAACACCCGGGTCATGGTCGAAGGCGGCTTGGGACGTTTTGTAAACCCGCGCTTTCTACGGCAGTTCGGCTATCCGGAGATCGAGCGGCTCGCCCCGAAGGGCTGGAGCGAGGTCTTTGAGATCGCGATCGAGACCGGTAAGCCCGAGCCCTACGGGCGCAACAGCAACGTCGCTTACGGCCTGATGACCTACCCAATTCAAGAAGCCGAACAAATGGCGCTGAATGACCAGCTGCCGGAGGATCCCGAGGCCCGCCTCCAGATCATGCAGGACTTGCTGAAAGCCGCCAACGCTCGCGCCAACGAGGAAATGATTGGCGTCGTCACACCCGCCGAGCGCACCAAGCGACGCATCGGTGCCTGGATCGCCCTGTGCGGCATTCTGATCACCTTTGGCTTTGTCTTCAAGCGCATCACCAGCAGCTTCACGCCACCCGCAGAGTTCGAAGGTGCCGCCCGCAAAAGCTGGGACTTCAAGCGCTACTTCTGGGCCTACATCCTGCTTCTCCCGGCAGTCTCCACCATTTTAGTGTGGCAGTACGCCCCGCTCCTTCGTGGCTCGATCATGGCCTTCTACGACTATCGCCTGCTGGGCGATTCCGCCTTTGTCGGCGTCGACAACTTTGGCGACCTACTGTTCGACAACGCCTGGTGGCAATCCGTCTGGAACGCGATGCGTTACAGCCTGCTCGTCATCGCCCTCACTTTTCTGCCGCCGATCATCCTCGCCATTGCCCTCCAAGAAGTGCCACATTTCAAGCTCTTCTTTCGCCTGATCTACTACCTGCCGGCGGTCATTTCCGGGCTCGTGACCGTGCTGTTATGGAAGCAATTCTACCAGCCGAGCGACAATGGTGCTCTGAACGCCCTGATCCTGCGCGTGCCGGCGATCGGGTTCATTCTTGCGGGCCTGCTCATGCTCGGCATCTGCCTGGCCTTCGCCAAGCGGCTCTGGCTGCATGAGCTGCGCTGGCCGACGGTCGGATTCATCTTCGCTGGCCTGGTGCTGTTCTACACGTTTGCGAACCTCGCAACGCCCATTTTGTTTCCCGATCCAGAAGGATTCGCCACCGCCTTCATGAAGCTCCCGGGCCGCTTGTTCGACAGAACGCCCGAGGCCTACCGCTGGCTCAGCGATCCTGATACCGCCATGATCTCCTGCGTCATCCCTATGGTTTGGGCGGGCATGGGACCGGGTTGCCTGATCTACCTCGCGGCACTCAAAGGGATTCCGAACGACTACTACGAAGCCGCCGATATCGACGGTGCCAGCTTCATCGATAAGATCCTGTTCGTCATCTTCCCCACGCTCAAGGCGCTCATCATCATCAACTTCGTCGGCGCCTTCATCGGAGCCTGGTACTCGGCCACCGGAAATATCCTGGTCATGACCGGCGGCGGCGCGAACACCGAGGTCGTGGGTCTGCACATCTGGTACAAAGCCTTCACCTACCTGAAATTTGGCCCGGCCACCGCTATGGCCTGGATGCTTGGCTTTATGCTCATCGGCTTCACCATCCATCAGCTGCGCATCCTCAGCCGCGTCGAATTTCGCACGGCGGACGGGGGAAATGACTAATGGCCATCATCTCCACCATCGGCCGCAAGGATCCCAAAGTCCGCCTCTTAATCTGGGCCATTTATGCCAGCCTGACCGCTGGCGCGTTGACCATGGTCTACCCCTTCGCACTGATGATCTCTGGCAGCACCAAGAGCGCCGTGGACACCAATCACTCCGAGCTCCTCCCCCCATTTCTGACCGACCAGAATGCCCTGTACCAAAAGTACGTCGAGGCCCTGTTCAACGAAAATGTCGGCAGCATGCAGCAGGCCTACGGCACCACCACCGGCACCTTTGCCTTGCTTACCGAGCCCGAGACCAGCAACGACGCGCTCACCGACGAGTGGGAAGCATTTCTCACCCAGGCCGACCTGCCGTTCTACAGCTACATGATCGGCGAGATGGAGGCCGCGGTCACGCGCGGCGTGAATCCCGCCCGCCTCCGGGCCTTCAAAGCCCAGATGATCGATGCCTCCGACGGCGACATTGACCAGTTGAACCGCGAGCTGCAGGCGGAGTACCAAGGCTGGAATTCGTTTTTTGTCCGCCCCGAGGTCTTTCTCATGCGCCGCAGCAAGCCCACCATGCGCCCGCTCGACGACGCCTTCCGTGCCTTCAAAGCCCAGCAGCCCGTAGGCGAGCGCTACTACGCCAGCCCGGAGGGATTCTACCGCGCCACCTATCTGCAATCGCGCTACACCAAAGCACTGGATCGCTTCAACGAAGACTGCGGCACCGCCTACAGCTCGTGGGACCAAGTCCATCTCGACCGACGGCTCCCCAGCGGGCCCAGCAGAACCCAAGTCGAGCGCGATGATTGGACCAGCTTTGTCCGCACCATCCTCAACCTCTTCTGGCTCAGAGCCGATCCGGCCGCCACTGGCGATTATCAGGCATTTCTCAAAGCCAAATACACCACCATCGCCGCCCTCAACAAGATCTATGGCACCAGCTTTGCGGAGTTCACAAACGTGCCACTCATCGAAGAACCGCCGGCTCAAGGCATCGCGGCCTCCGATTGGAACGCCTTCATTGAAGGCTGGAAAGACCTTGGCACCGGCACCCTTCACCAGCTTGCTGCCGAGCACATCTACATCCACAGCGTCGACTTCATGTTTCGCGATGCCATGCAAGAAAAGCACGGCACGGTCGCCGCGTTCAACCAAGCAGTCAGTGCGGACTTCGCAACCTGGCTCGACCTATCCCTGCCGCAGCGCGACCTCCACTACCGCTCCTTTCTCGCACGCACCGGCGAGCTCAAGACCGAGTTCTCTGTGCGAAACTTCATCACCGTCTTCGATTACATCGCTCTGCACGGGCGCGGCATCTTCAACACCGTCGTCTACTGCCTGCTTTCCATCCTGGCATCGTTGATTGTCAACCCGCTGGCCGCCTATGCCCTCAGCCGCTATCGGCCGCCCAGCCAGTTCAAGGTCCTGCTCTTCCTGATGATGACCATGGCCTTTCCGCCCATGGTCACCCAGATTCCCGTCTTTCTGATGTTGCGCGAGTTCAATATGCTCAACACCTTTTGGGCGCTCATCCTCCCCGGGCTCGCCAACGGATACTCGATATTCCTGCTCAAGGGCTTTTTCGACAGCCTGCCCCAGGAGCTTTACGAGAGTGCCAGCATCGATGGCGCTGGCGAGTTTCGCATCTTCTGGCAGATCACCATGAGCCTGTCCAAGCCCATCCTGGCCGTGATCGCCCTAAACGCTTTTACGCTGGCCTACGGCAACTTCATGATGGCCCTGCTGATCTGCCAGGACGAGTCCATGTGGACCCTGATGCCCTGGCTTTATCAGCTCCAGCAGCGCAGCGGCGAGGGTATTATCTTTGCCTCACTGCTAATCGCGGCCGTACCCACCTTCGTCATCTTCTCCTTCTGCCAGAACATCATCATGCGCGGTATCGTCGTCCCGGTCGAGAAGTAGACTGCCCGTAAGGCCAGGCAGGTTGGTCACCTTTCGTTTTTGTTTTGGACTAGCGACTCGCGACCAGCGACCAGCGAGTGGACCACTTGACGCGTTGACGGCTTCCTTTCTGGACGGTACCGAGGCGGAGTTGTCATAAAGTCGATGCGTCATCCTACTCGCGAGTCGCGAGTCATAAGTCGCAAGTCAAAAAAAGACAGACAACAACCCCCTCGCTGATGGTCAGCACGTAATGAATCAGGCGAGCCGCCCGCGCTCTCAGCATTTTCCTCTGGTTCAACTCCGCCCGCCTGCGACAGGTCGAGCCGATTTCCAAAAGGCTCGTTTCTTATAGCCCTACCGCAAGCTTGAGCCCTTCATCAACCTGTTCAGTAGTCAATCCCATCGCCTTTCTTTTTCCATGCCCTTCCGTGTCTTCCGTGGTTCAGCTCCTGATTACGGACACTACAGATTCTCCTACACGGCAAATTCGGCGTCACATTCGCCCAAGAGGCGAAGGGTTTCCTCGACGGCATAGAGCGGGATAGAAAGGAGATTTACGTTCACCGCTGCGGGGCCGTCGGGCGTGCGGATGCCGTGCGAGATGGGCTGAAAGGACAGCGGGTTGAGATCATACCGCACCGCCCACTTCGGACCATGGATGTGGGCATATTGCAGCAGCGATTTGAGCGATCCGCTCTGGCCCGCTTTTACTTCGATCGGGACCGGCTGACTCCCGCAGGCCAGCAGAAAATCGACTTCTGCATTCGCAGAGCGACCTCCTCGTAGCCAGTAATGAAGCGAAGGCTTTGCCTGAAAGCCATGGCAGTGCAGCAGATGCTGCCCGATGAACTGCTCAGCAAGCCGACCTTCATTGACCAGCACGCGGTCGCTCCACGCCGCCAGCTGACTCCAGTTCAAGCCGGTGACATGCGCAGCGAGTCCTACGTCCAAATACAACAGCTTGAACACTTTCTCAGATCGCATTGCCTCAAGCGGCACTCCAGTCCCTGAGGTGTGACGAACCTTCGTACATACCCGGGCCTTGGCTAACAGGTCGATGCAGTCGCGCACCTTGGCGGCTGGATCATCGCTGAGAAAGCGTGAACTCAAGCAGTGAGCCTGCTGCGACAACGGGGAGATCCGAGCACTCTTCGTACAGATACCGTAGTGCCGGCAGCGCATTCGGGGTTTCCTGAACTTCATCTAGAAATAGCAAGCACCCGGGTGCCGTCAGATCAACACCTGCGATGGCTGCCAGTTCTCTCAGAATGAACTCGGGACGCAACGTCGCGAAGACATCATCCAGCTGCAGATTTCGCTCAAGATTGACCTCGGCAAGATGGAGAGACTGCGCCTGTGCAAAGCGTCGAACCAACGTCGATTTACCAACCTGACGAGCACCACGCAAGATCAACGGCTTGCGCCGACCCGACCTAAACCAATCGTTTAGACCTCTTGTCTGTGACCGATTCATATAATACAGGCCCCTATTAAATGCCTTTTCATGATATAATCGAGACCTATTGCAAATACGTCAAGGCTAGCACGATCGTACCCGAGCCGCGATGTTCCCGACCGCGATGGAGCAGGCGAGACGCCCGCGCTCCCAGTATTCTCCCGTGCCCTTCCGTGTTTTCCGTGGTTAGGGCCTTGCTTGCCCTCTCGTTTCGGCACCGCCTCAGTCGTGGCTCTGCTACTCTGCGCGCAAGGTAAAGAGGTTTCGCAGTTCATCATTGTCCATCTCGGTAATCCAGCTTTCGCCCGTGGCAGCGACGAGCTGCTCGGCGAGCGCGCTCTTTCACACTGTCATTTGATTTATTTTCTCCTCGATGGTGCCCTTACAGATGAACTTGTGCAGGAGCACGTTGCGCGACTGGCCGATGCGATAGGCCCGATCGGTGGCTTGGTTTTCGACTGCTGGGTTCCACCACCGGTCGAAGTGAATGACGTGGTTGGCGCGCGTCAGGTTGAGACCGACGCCCGCTGCCTTGGCCGAGAGCACCGTATAAGGCAGGTAGTCGCGGGTCTCCTGAAACTCGGCCACCCGCTGACGGCGGGCTTTGACGCTGACACCTCCGTGTATGACATGCCCAGCATGCCCGAAGACCTCGCTCAAAAACTGGTGGAGAGGTCCGACCATTTCGCGAAACTGGGTGAAGACGAGAACTCGTTCGTGTTTTTCGAGTTCGTTCGCGCAGATCTCCCGTAGACGCCCAAACTTGCCGCTGCTGGCCGGAGCAAAGCTGCCGCCACCCGTGTCTTGATCGGGGTGATTGCAGATTTGCTTGAATCGCTGCAAAGCGGCCAGCACTAGTCCGCGCCGCTGGATGCCGTCAGCATAATTTCGCTGTATCGGGAAAAAGCAATTTCCTATCAGTCTGTCGACGGCCAGCACCATCCATTAGCGAGGCCCGGGGGCAGATTGTCCTTACAGAACCGTGGAGCTTCTTTACCGCCCGCGCCACGGTGGGCCGACTGACGCCGAAGCGCGCTGCCAATTGCTTGTCGGTTGGCAGCAGGTCCCCAGTGAAGAAATGCCCCGTGGCGATCTCCTCGCGACGGTAGGCGTAAGATTCTTGCCATGCTGGTCTGTCGGATCTGCATAGGACCAAATGTAATAGATATGTAAGCTAATGCAGGACCGCAACGGCAAGAAGTGTGTGAGGGACGGAGCGGGCCGAAAGGGATCCAGCTTGGTAGGACGCAGCTCTGCTTGCGTCTTGATCGAGCCGGGCGCGAAGCGCCTGCGGCGACGCAAACGATGTTGCGTCCTACGTACTGGTTACGGACTTCGCAACGGCTGGGCGTGCCACGCTGCCACGGCCATGCTGCATGGGGCACAACTTCGCTGAAACAAGTCGGCTCTGGAGCGGACTATCCAGTCCGTTTCGGTGGCATGCAGCAGGCGAGACGCCTGCGCTCCCAGCGCTGCTTGCATCGGTACGACTGTATAACGGAGCAGGCGAACGAGCGTCACTGTTATGCCATGAGAGCTGTTCGATGAGAGAAATGTAACGTTCAGTGATTTCTTTATGTTTCATTTAGTTTGCTAACTGGAGGGGCACAGGCACATTGTTCTCTTGGACGAAACGCAGCAGCCCGTTTGTAAAGGAGGGGGGATGGTGGGACCTCAAAGAGAAGACCGATCGAAGCGACGAGCTCGACAGGTCCGTGGGAGGAACGACCCTCTGCCATGAGATCTATATGGGAGTCGTGTCGAACAGATGCCTCGGCAGGCGCGATGTAACGTAAGGGGAAAAGGCCAAGAATTTGACAGAAAAATGAGACGGATTGGAGAAAAAGTAAAGATGATTGCGGTGCCAAGATTAACTAAGGGGAAAATGGTGATGGGGCGTTATGTTGCAGGGATGGCGGCGATCGTGATGGCCATGAGTGTGTCGGCGGCACCGGATTTGTTGGTCGCCGATTTTGAGGGCGGCAGCTACGGGGCGTGGAAGGTGGAAGGCACGGCGTTTGGCACCGCCCCAGCGAAGGGAGCATTTGCCAGGCAGCAGCCCGTAAGTGGGTTCAAGGGCGAAGGGCTGGTGAATACGTTTAAGGACGGCGATCGGTCGATCGGCTCATTGACCTCTCCGGAGTTCGAGGTGAAACGGACGTACATTGCTTTCCTGATTGGCGGCGGGTCCCACCGGAACACTGCTATTAAATTGCTGGTAGACGGCAAAGAGGCGCTGTCGATGTCCGGTAACAACAACGAGACGCTCGTTTCCAAAACCTTTGACGTCCGTGATTTTAAAGGGAAGAACGTGCAGCTTCGTATCGTGGATCAGCAACGCAATAGATGGGGGCATGTCAACGTGGACCAGATCGTGCAGACCGATGCAAAGCCTACGTCCGTGGATGATAAAGCAATCGTCGCCACGGATTATCCCGAGATGGACTACAACCAGAAGTACCGGCCTGGGTTGCACTTTACGTCCAAGAAGAACTGGCTGAACGATCCGAATGGTATGATGTACTACGATGGCGAGTATCATCTCTTCTTCCAGCACAACCCCAAGGGCAACAAATGGGGGAATATGACTTGGGGCCACGCGGTCAGTAAGGACATGGTTCGCTGGGAGCAGCTGCCTCACGCGATCCTGCCCTATGGCGGCGGGACGATCTTTTCCGGCACCGGTGCCGTTGACCACAACAACACGCTCGGCAAGCAGAAGGGCGACACGAAGACGCTCCTGGCTTGTTTCACCCTCGCCAAAAGGCCTTTCTATCAGGCGCTCGCCTACAGCACGGACAAGGGGCGCACCTTCGAGCTGCTAAACGAGGGCAAAGCCGTGGTCCCCAACCAAGGCATTGACCGTGGCGAGCGCGACCCCAAAATCTTCTGGCACGAAGAGTCGAAAAAATGGGTCATGATCCTATGGGTCAAGAAAGCCATCACCGACAAGGACCGGCGGGGCAGAAGTCGCCTTTCTAGCCCTGGGAAAGTTCGCTTCTTTACCTCGGACAACCTGACGGATTGGACGGTGGCCAGCGACTTTGACCGCGACTGGGTCTTTGAGTGCATGGACTTTGTTCACCTCCCGGTCGACGGAGATGAGAACAACAAGAAATGGCTCCTTTTCGATGCCAGCTTCGACTACGAAATTGGTGATTTCGACGGCCAGGCCTTCACCACCGACAAAAAGGTCGGCCTGGGCGACTTCGGGCCCAACTACTATGCGGCTCAAACCTTCAACAACAGCCCGGATGGCCGCACGGTGGTCATCGGTTGGATGAGGAAAAGCGAATTCAACAAGGTCGGAATGCCCTTCAATCAGCAGATGTCCTTCCCCACCACCATGGAGCTGCGCACGACCCCGGATGGCGTTAAACTCTTTCGATGGCCGATCAAAGAGATCGAGAGCCTCTACACGGAGAAGCATGACTTCGAGAATCGACCGATCGCAGAGCTGGCAGATGCGCTTCGCGGGATCGACGCAGATCTCATCGACGCCTCCATTGCTTTTGATCCGAAGAAGACCGGGAATGTTGAATGGAACCTGCGTGGGCTCAAAGTGGCCTATAATGCGGACAACCAGCAATTCATCTACAAAGGTTCTCGCCTTGCCGCGCCTCCGGTGAACGGCAAGGTCAAGCTCCGCGTCCTCGTCGATCGCGGCTCGATTGAGCTCTTTGCCAACGATGGTGCAGCCGTAGCGACCCACTTCGCCCTACCGGATCCCAAGAACCGAAGTATCAGTGTCTCCGGTAGCGGCAGCGTCTCGCTCGTGATCAACGGACTGAAATCAAGCTGGCCATAGGAATGACCAGCAGCCGTGCCTGATCCGCACCATGCCGTGTTCAACGTGATGTTGGCAGCGGCAGAATAAGAAGAGTTAACCACTGATGGACATCATCATGCGTATAACTATAAAACGAAACATGATCAAGCTGGTCGTGGTTTTCGGGGCCGTTGTATCTATAACCGTCCCCGTACTCGCGGATGACCTGGGCAGCAGTGCCATGAATCAGGCCCGACAAAAAATCCTCCAGTCACGGCAAGCCCTCGCGACGGATCCGTTCCGACCCCTGTATCACTTCTCCTCTCCCAAGGGGAATTTATGGGACCCCGGCGGCTTCTGCAAATGGATGGGAAAATACCATCTGTTCTACATCGGCTGGGGAGGCAAGGGGCACGCCGTCAGCGACGATATGGTTCATTGGCAGGATCTTTCCCCGATCCGAGAGCTCCGCGGTTTGACCGGACAGATGATCACCACCGCAGACCGGGCGATCATGACTTTCACTAATCGTAAAGGGGAAGTTAAGGTTGCGACCTCAAGCGACCCCATGTTGCAGGAATGGGAAGTGAATACCGCACTTCCTCCTTCTGTTCTGGAGGGATGTCAGAAACCCATCGACAGTTGCATCTGGGAAGAAGATGGTGAGTTCTTCATCGGGGTTCGCAAACAAGTCTGGGAAAAAGGATTTTATCACCTCCGCGGCACCAAGCCGGAGTTGACGGTGTTTCGTTCCAAGGATTTGAAAACCTGGAAATACGACGGAGTGCTGAGTCGCGAGGACAGCTACACCCAACCCGGGGACGACTTCGCCTGCCCGAACTTCCTTTCCATCGGTCAGGGCAGGCGGATGCTGCTCTGGTTCAATCACCCGCGCGGAGCGATGTACCAAATAGGTACTTACGACCGGTCAAAACAAAAGCAGAAATTCGTGGCGGAATACCACGGGCGCATGCAATACGGCTCGGTCAAGCTGGGCTCACTGCATGCCCCCTCTGCTTTTTCTGATTCCGCTGAGAACTGCTTCTCCATCTACAATGTCAGCGAAAACCGCCCGCATCAAGGGTGGGAAGGAATGATGGCGTTGCCGCGACACCTCTCCCTCCACAAAGATTATCTAACGCAACATACCTCCAAAAAAGGATTTCGGAATTTCTTCAGCCCACTAGAGATCAAACCGCCTGCTGCCCTGGAAACACTGCGCTTCAATCCCGTCGAGGTCGGTGCGATGGATCTTGCAGCCAACCACGAGATTGTGATTCCTGAAGTAAAGGGAAAGGCGATAGAGATGGAGGCCGTGATTGATCCGAAAAACGCCCGTGAAGTCGAGCTTCGCGTACTGCGCTCGCCAGACAGTAGTGAGCAAACCAGGATTCGCTTCTTAATGCAGGGCTGGCAACGCAATAAGAACGCCCGGGCTCTGAGCATCGACGTCTCCGAAGCATCCCTCTCGCCCGATGTGCTGGCCCGTTCGCCCGAGACAGGTCTGCTCTACCTGGAGGATCACGAACCCCTGCGGTTGCGGGTGTTTATCGACCGGAGCATCATTGAAGTGTTTGCCAACGAGCGGCAATGCCTAACGATCCGTGCTTATCCCTCCCGTGAGGATAGCTCGGGGATTTCCCTCATGGCACGCGGTAGCGAAGCGAACCTCGTATCTCTTACAGCCTGGCAGATGAGGAGTATCTGGCCGGAACTAAAGTCCCGGGAAGGCAATTGAGGAAAACTGAATCATGATCTATTCAAAACGACATTTCTTTAAAGTAACCGGTGGTGTGTTGGTTGCAGTGCTTGCCGGGCTCATCGTGACGCCCGCCCTGGCCAAGGAAACGCAGAGGCCCGACATCCTGTTCATCGCCCTTGATGACATGAATGACTGGACGACGCTGTTCGATAAGAGCAACCCGATCCAGACGCCAAACCTGGAACGGCTGGCCGCCCGCGGTACATTCTTTAACCGAGCCTACTGCGCCTCCCCGGGGTGCAACCCGTCTCGAACCGCCATCATGACCGGCCTGCGACCCACCACGTCCGGCGTGTACAGCAATGGGCAAGCCTGGCGTGAACTCATCCCTGATGCGGTCTCCCTCCCCGAATACTTTGCCAACGAAGGCGGTTATCAAACACAGGGAGCTGGAAAAATTTACCACCATGGCCGCACCGGAGCCGAACCGCAGGGGCGTCCCTCGTTTCAGAAGTTCTTTCGCAAACGCTCGATTCGCGGGCCCGGAAGAAACAAGAATTACAACGGCTACCGGAAGAAAGAAAACACCCCTCTGGCCAATACCGGTTACGACTGGGGGGTACACGATCAGAAAATGATCGATGTCGATATGTGTGAGTGGGTGGAAGCCCGCATGGAGGATCAGCTGGATCAACCGCTCTTCCTCGCTGCCGGTATTTTTAATCCACACCTGCCTTTCTACGCGGATGCAGCCACCTTCGAGCGCTATCCGAAAATCAAGGTCAAGCTGCCGCCCATGCCGGAGGGGGATATGGATGACGTCGGTAAAGTCGGTGTCCGGATGACGGATAAGGAAGCCTATGTCTATGATCTAACCTCGAAGGCCGATCCGAATTCTCCCAAGTCGTTACACCGAATGGTCCAGTGTTACCAAGCCGCGTCAGACTATGCCGACCAGATGGTGGGCCGCCTGCTCGACAAACTTGATCAGACGGGCCGTGCTGACAACACCGTCATCGTTCTCTGGTCCGACCATGGCTATCACCTAGGCGATAAAGAGTGCGGGGTGAAGTTCACCCTCTGGGAAAAAGCGAACCGAGTGCCCTTTATTATAGTCGCCCCGGGAGTCGGTAAGCCCGGTTCCGTATGCGGGGCTCCGGTCAGTCTGGTCGACATTTATCCGACGCTTGTCGAACTGGCCGGCTTGCCTCCCAAAGCGGATAACGACGGGGCTTCCCTGGTTCCATTGCTCGTTGACCTGAATGCTGCATGGACACGCCCAGCCCTGATGACCGAGGGGCCGGGCAACCACGCGGTCCGCACCCGTGAATTCCGCTACATCCGCTATGTCGACGGCTTCGAGGAGCTCTACAAAGACAACGATCCGTGGAATCACACCAATCTCGCAGGGAATCCCGAGTATGCCGAAGTCCTGTCCCAGCATCGCGCCCACCTGCCGAAGACCGAAGCCCCCGGAATCCCGGCCAAACACCAGACCTTGGATTACAAGGCCAGCAAGCAGCCAACCAAGAAATAATGACGAAGTAAGAATAATTCTTAATGATTAAACGAAAATTACTACGTATATGTACTAGAGCGCTCGCTGCGGGAACACTCTTGGTAACGACGCCCTCATGGGCTGGAGCCGAGCTGCACCACGATGCTGCCGCTCTTGAACGTGCGAAAGCGGGGGTGGAGCGTGAGAGGACCGTAGCCGCCCGCGATCCGCATCGCCCGGTCTATCACTTCCTTCCGGAAGCGCGGTGGATCAACGATCCCAACGGCGCTTTCTACGCGGATGGCTGGTATCATGTGTTCTACCAGCACAATCCCTACGGCAATCAGTGGGACCATATCCACTGGGGGCATGCACGCAGTCGGGATAATGTTACCTGGGAACGTCTCCCCATTGCGGTTTGGCCCTCTGTTGAGAAGGGGGAAGATCACTGCTATTCGGGATGTGCGGTGAGGGATGGCCATGGGGAACTGCAGATGTGGTACACCTCGGTTTCAAAACCGCGGGCTAAGGACAGGGATAAAGGGAAACTGGCCTGGGTGTTCAACGGACAAGTTATGCTGAAACCGATGGACAAGGACTACATCAAATGGGGTAAAACAACGGCCGATCCCGTCAATGCCCCCACCCTGCCCAACAATATCGACGGCTATGGTTGGGATGCGTATGTCCGGGACCCCGCGTTCTTCAATGCCGGCGGCCGCACCTTTATGCTGCTGGGCATCACGGGTAAAACCGCGCCCATCTACGAGGCTGCAAACAAGGAACTCACCCAATGGAGCTACCGGGGCAATATGTGCGATACCGCATGGGACTGTTCTCAGATGATTCCCGTGGGTGATCAATGGATCTATGTATGGAGCAAAGGTGCTTCACCGCACTACGAGGTGGGGAGCTTTGATCCGGAGTCCGCACGGTTTACGCGGGAGAAGACAGGGAAACTGGATCAGGCCAAGAACTACCACACGATCAGCTTCTCGACGGATGACCAGGGTCAGCACACGACCTATTCCTGGATCACCGGCACAAAAGGCAAGGGATGGAACAACTGCTTTGCCATACCTCGAGTGGTGACACTGGGTGCGGACGGTCATCCGTTGCAGCGGCCTGTTGAGGCGATCCGTAAACTACGTGGTGAAAAGGAGCGTGTCGTTGGCATCACCGGCTCGAAGGTTCTGAACACCCGGAGCGATACGGTTGAAATCCAAGCAGCCTTCGAACAGATTGATCAAGGTCGATGTGGTCTGCATCTGCGCCGCTCGAGTGACGGCAAACGCAAACTCACGATTGCCTATGAGAATGGAATGCTTGATGTGTTCGGCACCAAGGTGAAGGTCGCTCCCGAAGGCGATCGTAAGAAACTCTCGCTCCGAGTATTCCTGGATAAATCCATCATGGAGGTTTTTATCAACGGCGGCAAAAAAACAGTTGTCCGCGTATTGTATCCTCCATTGGAAGACCAAGGAATCGAAGTGTTCGCAGCTGGCCGGGCCGATGTAGACCTTTGGCAGATGAAGCCGATTTGGAAGAATACAGCCAAGATGAAACCCGCCCCGGGTGTAAGAGCTGAAAAGCGTAATTTTGATGAGAGCAAGGGCTTTGACAACTTCGAGTCCTACGCGGGGACAGGCTATGATCAGCCTTACCGGCCGCTGTTTCACTTCACCTCATTGAAAAACTGGATCAATGATCCGAACGGTCTGCTGTATTACGATGGTGAGTATCATCTCTTCTTTCAGCACAACCCGCTCGGTAAAAAATGGGGCAATATGACCTGGGGACACGCCGTCAGCACGGACCTTGTCCGCTGGAAGCAGCTGCCTCACGCCATCCTGCCTTACGGCAACGGCTATATCTTCTCCGGCACGGGAGTGGTAGATCACAATAACTCGCTCGGTCTTCAGAAAGGTGACACCAAAACGCTGGCACTCATGTATTCCTACGCGGTGGATACCCGTTCGCGTTTCGGGGTGCTACCGCCACCCGAGAAGAATGAATATTGCCAGGGTATGGCCTACAGCACGGACCGCGGTCGCAGCTTTAAACTTCTCAACGATGGCGGACCGGTCATTCCCAACCAAGGACCGGACGTGGATCCCAACGGAACCGAGCGTGATCCGAAACTTTTCTGGCATGAAGCCAGTGGGAAATGGATCACGACCCTCTGGCTCGGCGACAAAAGCAATGGGCGGGTCCGTTTCTTCTCGTCCACCGATCTCAAGAGCTGGACCTTCGAAAGCGATCTCGTCCGGCCATGGGCATGGGAGTGCTTTGACCTATTCGAGCTTCCTGTGCTGGATAAGGATGGAAATCTTTCGGAGGGTGAAAAGCTTAAGAAAAAATGGCTGATCTTTGATGGAAGTCTGGATTACGAGGTGGGGTCCTTCGACGGTAATGCCTTTAAAGCGGAGCAGGCGAAACGTAACCACAAGTTGGGGCAATGGAATGCCGCGCAGACCTTCAATAACATGCCGGGTGATCGCCGGGTCATCATCGGTTGGCTGACCGGGAGTCAGTTCCCGAATAAGGGCATGCCTTTTGCTCAGCAGCTCACCTTCCCGGCAGAGTTGTCCATCCGTGACACCGGGAATGGAATACAGATGTACCGCTGGCCCATTGATGAGATCAAAACGCTCTACGGAAAGACTTGGAAGCTTCCTGCGGATATCAGCCCGTCCGAGGCAAATGAGAAACTGAAAGATATCAACCTCGAAGCCATGGATCTCTCGCTGGAGTTCAAGCCGGATGAAGCCGAGGACATGCTTATGAAGATCAGGGGAAGCACCCTCAGGTATGATGCCGCGAAAAAGCAGATTGAGGTTAGTGGTAAGACTCAGGCAACTCGGCCTCGCGGGCGAAAGGTTGCAAAAAAGGATATGATGAAAGATGCGGTCAACGAAGACGGGACGGTGAAGCTCCGCATCCTGGTGGACCGCGGCTCGCTTGAGGTCTTTTTAAATGAAGGTGTAACGGTGCTGACTCATTCGATCATCCATGAGCTTGATGATACCAAGATCGTATTCGAAGGCGGCGGCAAGGCTGTTATTAAATCAATGGAAATCAATGAGGTCACCAGTTCGTGGAAGTGAAGATCATGAAAACAAAAACAATCACATGGGCCTTCTGTTTGGTTCTGGCCGGACTCGCATGCAATCTTCACGCTGAAGATCGGGTCTTGCTCGATTTCAACATGCAGACTTTACCGCCCGCTGACTGGGCGGTGGAAGGCTATGCCTTTGGCACGCACAACCCAACCCCAGCCGAACGACAAAAACAGGCACTCGCCCCGCAAGGTCAGCGCTATGTGCGGAAAGGGCGCATCACCTCGCCCGAGTTCACCATCGAATCCGACTACCTGAAGGTCAACTGTGCTGGGACCTATCACCCGACGCAAATGGCCGTTGTGTTGATGGTGGGAGGCAAGGACATGCGTTCCTGCTCGCCTGAACCGGGCTACGGCTTCCTCGGCGCTAAGCTGCCGTCGGCCCGGTTCTTCAAACAACCTGACCCGGCCGTCTATTTTTTCGATGTCCGTAAATTGCGTGGCAAGCAGGCCGTGCTGGACGTGCGCGACCAGCATTACGACGGTGTGTTCTTTGACGTAAAGATCACCGCGACGGATCGGAAGCCAACCGAGAAACAGAAAATGATAACCCAGGCCGTTAACTGGGTGGAGGATCATTTTGAAGCCAAGATTAAAGGGGAAACCCTGCTGGTACCGGTAGGTCCATTGGCGGGCACGCCGTTACAGATGGTTACGGTTGAGATTGAAGGAGAAGAAAAACTCTCCGTCCATCTTCCGGTTGCCTTTGGTGACATCAAGACCGCAGGATACGAGGCTATTTACGACCTGACTCACTACCAGAGAAAGCAGCTCAAAGTTTCTTACCACCGCTTCGGCAAGAGCGGACCCGCGAAGTTCCTGACGCAGCGCGATATTCCCGGACGGGAGGTGTCCGACCAAAAGCCGGCCTTCCATATCTACAACCGGATCGGAATGCTGAACGATCCCAACGGACTCGTCTATTACAACAACGAGTGGCATCTCTTCCACCAATTCAATTACAACGTCTCGCACCTCGACTGGAAACACTATGTGAGCAAGGACTTGATGCACTGGGAGGAACGGCCCATTGCGATATTCCATGATGCGCTCGGATCCATGCATTCTGGGTCCGCAGCGGTTGACGTGTTTAATACATCCGGCTGGGGAGCGGACAATAATCCGCCGCTGGTCCTCGCGTATACGGCATCAGCCGGAAACGGCGTAAGCGCAAAGATTCAGACCCAGTGCCTCGCCTACAGCACGGATGGCGGACGCAACTTCGTCAAGTACGAGAACAACCCTGTCCTCGGACATGAGCAGCGGTTCATCAAGAATCGCCCCGGTGATCCCAATGCCCGTGACCCGAAGATTTTCTGGTTCTCGCCGACCCAAGGTCGCGATGCGCATGCAAAAGACGGATACTGGGTCATGGTTCTCTTCGAGCAACGGGGACATACAATTTATACGTCGCCCGATCTCAAGGAATGGACGAAGACGGGTGCGATCAAAGGCTTCCACGAATGCCCGGAGCTTTTCCCGCTTGCCGTGGACGGTGATCCAGAGAACGTAAAATGGGTCATGTACGGGGCCAAGGGCCGCTACCATATCGGCTCCTTCAACGGGAAAGCATTCAAGCCGGAGACGAAAAAACAGACCGACATGTATTACGGCGACAAATGCTACGCATCCCAGACCTTCAATAACACGAAAAAAGGGCCAGACGGCCAACCGCGTCGCATTCAGACGTCCTGGCAGGGCGGACGATTCGGGCAGCTCTCCTTGCCGGTCGAGTTGACTCTGAAAACGACTCCGCTCGGAGAGCGCATTTGTATGCTTCCCTCACCCGAGATCACCAACCTTTACACTGACTCGGTCAAGCTGGATGGTTTGACGATTAACCCCGGCATGGCCAATCCGCTGGCTGGGCAAAAAAGCGGGTTATATGACATCGAAATCGAGGCCGATCTGTCGGAAGCGAGTCAACTTGAACTGAACGTTCGGGGTAACAAGATTGTGATCGCTTCGCACAAAAACGGTTTAAGACTGGGTAAAATGATAATCCCCGGCAGCAAGAAATTGTTCTTACGTATTGTGGTCGATCATACGTCGCAGGATATTTTCTTCGGCGAGCACGGTGCCTTCTATTCGCCACGCATGATCCGCCCGACCTCGGACAAAACATTGAGCATTGCAACAAAGGGCGGCAGCGTCACCTTCAGCAAACTCCGAGTCCATCAACTGAAACCCATTTGGTAAAATACGCGGAATAGCTGCAGAGGAATAAACCCAATGGATAAATCTAAACCAATTAAATCCATCGTGGCAACATCTGCCATGCTGTTGTCCTTGTTTGGACCAGAGCTTCTTGCGGACAACGTAAAGCCGTCAGAGGACCTGCAAACCTTCCCGTCCTATTTGGATGTTGGTTATGACCAGAAGTACCGCCCGCAGTTTCACTTCACCTCACGCAAGAACCCGCTCAATGATCCCAACGGTTTGGTGTATTACGACGGCGAGTACCATCTCTTCTTTCAGCATAAACCTACCACCAAGAAGATCCCGAGCAAGAGCTGGGGCCACGCAGTCAGTCAGGATATGGTGCATTGGGAGCAGTTGCCTCATGCGATCATGCCCTATGGCGGCGGAGTCATTTGGTCCGGAACGGCTGCAGTCGACCACCATAACACGCTCGGCAAACAGAAGGGTGACATCAAGACACTCCTTGCCTGTTTCACGTTGACCAAGAATACCTGCTATCAAGCACTCGCCTACAGCACAGACAAAGGCCGTACCTTCGAGCTGTTCAACGAGGGCAAAGCCATTGTCCCCAACCAGGGCTTCGACCCCAAAGAGCGCGACCCAAAACTCTTCTGGCACGAGCCGACAAAAAAATGGGTCATGATCCTGTGGGTCAGGAAATCCATAACCGATGCGGATAAGAGTGGCAGAGGGTCGCGGCGCTACAAAAACAAGCCCAATCGCCCCAGTAAGGTCCGCTTCTTTACCTCGGACAACCTGACGGATTGGACGGTGGCGAGTGACTTCCACCGCGACTGGACCTATGAATGCATGGACTTTGTGCATCTTCCCGTCGATGGTGATCTGAATAACAAGAAATGGCTCCTGTTCGATGCCAGCTTCGACTACGAGATGGGTGAGTTCGATGGCACGACCTTCACCACCGACAAAAAGGTCGGCCTGGGCGACTTCGGGAAGAACTTCTACGCAGCCCAAACCTTTAATGACAGCCCGGATGGTCGCACGGTCGTCATCGGTTGGATGAGATACAGTGACTTCGACCAGGTAGGGATGCCCTTCAACCAGCAGATGTCATTCCCTACCACCATGGAACTGCGCACCACACCCGATGGAATTAAACTCTTCCGCTGGCCGATCAAAGAGATCGAAAGCCTCTACACCAAGAAGCATGAATTCACCAATCGTCCGATCGAAGCGCTGGCATCTACACTTGGCGGGATCAAGGCGGAGCTCATCGACGCGTCCATTGAATTTGATCCGAAGGAGACCGGAAATCTTGAATGGACCCTGCGCGGACTCAACGTGGTTTATCAAGCGGACAAACAGCAATTCTTCTTAAAAACGGATACGCTTAATCTGCCACCGCTACAGGGCAAAGCTAAACTCAAGAGGAGTGAAGTTAGCCACTTGACTCATCTTGCCGCAGCTCCGGTGAACGGCACGGTTAAGCTCCGCGTCCTCGTGGATCGCGGCTCGATTGAGCTGTTTGCCAACGATGGAGCAGCCGTTGCGACCCACTTTGCCTTGCCCGATCCCGAAAACCGGGGCATCACCCTTTCCGGAAACGGATCCGTCTCGCTCGTCATCAACGAACTGAATTCCATTTGGTAAAACACTTATCGTAAGCAAGAGTGAGAATAAATCATGAGAAATTCAAGACGATGTTTTAAAGCAACAGTGGGTGTTGTGCTTGGTATAATTGCTGGGCTCAGCATTAGCCCCGCATTGGCGGATAGAATGCAGAAACCGAACATCGTACTCATGTTCATTGACGATATGGGCTACGGCGATATTGGACCGTTTGGCTCTACAAGGAATAAAACACCTAATCTGGACCGGATGGCGGCGGAGGGGATCAAGTTCACGGACTTTTATGTGAGCTCCACCGCCTGCACGCCGTCGCGCTCAGCCCTATTGACCGGCTGCTATGCGGACCGGGTCGGGATGGGCGGGAAGGTGGTTTTCCCGGGCGATTCGCGCGGCTTGAATCCTTCGGAAGTCACCATTGCGGAACTGCTGAAAGAGGCTGGATATGCCACCGGCTGTTTCGGCAAGTGGCATCTGGGAGACCACCCCGAATTTATGCCCCTTGCTCAGGGGTTCGACACCTATTTTGGAATCCCCTACTCGAATGACATGTGGGGGGGAAACACGCGAGGCAATCCGCTCACTAAGCGTGGCCCATATGCTCCCCTCCCCGTCATGAAGCAGGACAGGCCGATTGCGCGTGTCTCGGACGGGGAAAGCCAAGCGCTGTTGTGTGATGCGGTGACGGATGCAGCGATCGACTTTATCCGTCGTCACAAAGACGAACCGTTCTTTGCCTATGTTCCCCATTCCTATGTGCACTTGCCACGCTTTGTTACACCGGAACGCGCAAAAAAGGCGGATGGCGATGTGTCCCGGGCGCAGGTGGAAGAAGTCGACAGCAGTGTCGGCCGGATCATGGATGAGTTGGAGAAGCTCGGTATTGCCGGGAATACCCTGGTTTTCTTTACTTCTGACAATGGACCCGCCAGTTTTCTTACGGCAGCACCGCTGCGCGGCGGTAAAGGCGGCGGTAAATATGAAGGACATATGCGCGTCCCGACACTCGCGTGGTGGCCGGGCAAAATTAAGTCGGGTTCGGTCTGCAGCGAAATCGCTGCGACCACGGATATGCTGCCGACGCTGGCGGCGTTATCCGGCGGCAAGGTTCCTGCGGATCGCATTATTGATGGCAAAGATATTTCATCACTGTTCCTCGATGCCGGAGCAAAATCTCCGCACAAAACGCTGTATTACGGATTTGAAGGCGTTCGCCAGGGCGACTGGAAGCTGGTGACGAAAAGCAACAAGCGCAACCTTGAGCTTTATAATTTGAAGGACGACCTAGGCGAAAGAAATAATCTGGCAGAAAAGCACCCTGAAAAGGTTAAGCGTATGCTGGCTATGTTAAAGGCGCATGAACAACGCGTATTGAGCGAAGTGCGTACGGCAGGCAAAGCGGAACATCCGGTGACGATAATCGCTCTGGGTGATCACAGCCTGCCCACGTTGGCTGAATATCGCGGTCAGACGTCCTTTAAAGCGGTCGTCCAGCCAAAACCTCAGTTCAATAGGAGGGCAAAACGTCCGGTCGGAAAGGAACGGTAGAATGAAGCGACGGTTACTGAATTTGATGGTGCTGTCGATGGTCTCGATGGCCGGGGCGGCCCAAAAGCCAAATGTCATTCTGATCATGACGGATGACCAGGGCTATGGCGATATGTCGGCACACGTTAACCCGGTACTGAAAACGCCGGGGAGCAGCCAAACAAAGAAAGCGATAGAAGTTCAATGAATAAATGGAATAGTAAGAAAACCGTCCTGATAGTGTCCGTAATGCTAGCGTCCTTGTTTGGGCAAGAACTGCTTGCAGAAAGCGTTCAGCCGTCAGAGGACATGCAAACCTTTGCATCCTACCTGGATACCGGCTACGACCAGAAGCACCGCCCGCAGTTCCACTTCACCTCACGCAAGAACTGGCTGAACGACCCGAACGGCATGGTCTACTATGATGGTGAGTACCACCTCTTCTTCCAGCACAATCCCGTCTCCATTATGGGTGGAAACAAGAGCTGGGGCCACGCAGTCAGCAAGGACATGGTGCATTGGGAGCAGTTACCCCATGCAATCCTGCCCTATGGTGGCGGAACCATCTACTCCGGTACCGGTGCGGTCGACCACAACAACACGCTCGGCAAACAGAAGGGCGACGTCAAGACGCTCCTGGCTTGCTTCACCCTCGCCAAAAGGCCTTTCTATCAGGCGCTCGCCTACAGCACGGACAAAGGGCGAACCTTCGAGCTGTTCAACGAGGGCAAAGCCATCGTTCCCAATCAGGGCTTAGATCATGGCGAACGCGATCCCAAACTTTTCTGGCATGAGCCGACGAAGAAATGGATCATGGCTCTGTGGGTCAAGAAATCCCTGACCGACCATGACAGGCGTGGCAGAAAGAAGGCGCGCTATGAGAACATCCCCAATGGTCCCGCCAGGGTCCGCTTCTTTACGTCGGACAATCTGACAGATTGGACGATGGCCAGCGATTTTGAACGCAAATGGGCCTTTGAATGCATGGATTTTGTCCATCTGCCTGTCGATGGGGATCCGAACAACAAAAAATGGCTCTTGTACGATGCCAATTTCGACTACGAGATTGGGGCGTTCGACGGCAAGACCTTCACCACGGACAAAAAGCTGGGTAAGGGCGATTTCGGCCGGAACTTCTATGCGGCCCAAAGCTTCAACAACAGCCCGGATGGTCGCACGGTGATCATCGGTTGGATGAAGAAGAGCGACTTCGACAAGGTCGGGATGCCGTTCAACCAGCAGATGTCTTTTCCCACGACCATGGAACTGCGGACGACCCCGGAGGGCATTCACCTTTTCCGCTGGCCGATCAAGGAGATCGAAAGCCTCTACATCAAGCGTCACGAGTTCACCAATCAACGGATCGAAGAGCTGGCAGCTGCGCTCAGCGGGATCGAGGCGGACCTCATCGATGCGTCCATTGAATTTGATCCGAAGGAGACCGGGGATCTTGAATGGACCCTGCGCGGACTCAAGGTGATGTACCAGGCAGACAAGCAGGAATTCCTTTACAAAGCTACGCCCCTTGCCGCTCCCCCGGTGAATGGCACGGTTAAGCTACGCGTCCTCGTGGATCGGGGATCGATTGAGCTGTTTGCGAACGATGGTGCCGCCGTTGCGACCCGCTACGCCCTACCCGATCCCGCAAACCAGAGCATCCGCCTCACCGGCAACGGAAACGTCTCGCTCGTCATCAACGAACTGAAATCCAGCTGGCCGCAGCAAACAGCTGCGAAGACCGAGGCGGCGTCGCCCTCCTTTGTCCTCGACAAGCGCTATCTCTGTCTGCCCCTGGCGAGGAACGAGAAGGGCAAGGAAAGCATGGTCCGGGCGGAGATCGATGGCAGGGACTACTTTGTGGAGTCCATGCATTTCAAGGCCACCGGGCTGCAGTGGTGGGCGAGCCTCGATGTGTCGCAATACCAGGGGCAAACCTTGACGCTGCACGGCGTGCCCGAAGCGGTCGCGTCGCGCATTCAGCTCTCCGACACCCCTCTCAATCATCCCAAGCTCTATCAGGAAGCCAACCGCCCCCAGGTTCATTTTTCCTTCCGGCACGGCGCCCTGGGTGACCCCACGGCTAAGTTCTACTATGCCCCCAAGGACGAGTGGCACATGTTCTTCATCTACAATCCCTTTCGCGGCAAGGAAGTCTCTTGGGGCCACGCGGTGTCCAAAGACCTGATCCACTGGGAGGAGAGGCCCTGCACCTTCGAGTATGGAACGCGGATGTTCAACGGCACCGGATTTGTGGACACAAGGAACGACCTGGGCCTGAACATGGACGGTGAACAGGCCATTGTCTTGCTGCAATCTCATATGGACCGTAAAGGCGGCCCCTTCTCCTATGTCATCAGTGTGGACGGCGGTGAAACGTTCAAAACGGTCGATGCGATTCGGAAGGAAATGAATCGTCCGGACCTCCCCACCAATCCTGTGATTGAGAGTAGTCGGCATGACGCGCCGCGGATTTATTGGAGTGAGGCATGCCAGCGCTATGTCCTCCATCTCAAACACAGACGCCGGATTGTTAATCAGTATCTCTCCAAGGATCTCAAAACCTGGGAACAGATCGAGGATGCGCCGGCCATCCCTGAATCCTTTACCCATGAGGGCGATCCCGGCGAGATGGTGGAACTGCATCTCGATGGGGATCCTGAGAAGACCTACACCGTGGCGATGTATGGTCTGCACGGCTACATCGTCGGCCACTACCGCGAGGTGGGCATGCTCAATCAGGAGGGCGAACCCATCAGTAAAGACGACATGATTTTCACTTATCACTTCGGTTACCCCACGATCTGGCACAATCCAAAGAACGGGCGCATCATGATGAGCCAGAACCTGGGCAACAACGGTCGTGGCGGGATTCCCAATTACGGAATCGACTACCGGCCCGACGCCTCCTTTCCGGTGGAACTGACGCTGCGCAGCACGGTGCAAGGGCCGCGTCTGTTCTTTAACCCGATTGAGGAACTCAAGACCCTCTACGGCAAACGCCACCAGCTGGGCGCACGTGACGTTCCCGACGGCAACTCCCCGATTCAGGGGCTCCGGGGCCGTAGCTTCCGCATCCTGACCCGCATTGATCCGGGCGACGCCGAGGCCTTTGGACTGGACATCTGCGGCGCCAAGGTGACCTACAACACCCGTAGTGGCATGCTGGCCGTCGGCGAGGACGCCGCGCCAACAGAGACCGGACTCAAGCGCCGTCCCCTACCGCTGGACGAGGGGCGTATCCAGTTGGACATCTTAGTCGATACCACGTCGTTGGAGGTCTTTGCCAACAAGGGCACCCTGCATATTCCACACGGGCGCCAACCGCTCTATGAGAAACCTGAAGGCGACATCAAATTTTTTGCGGACGGCGGCACAATCAAGGTCGAATCCCTGGAAGTGATCGAACTGAATTCGATTTGGAAGTCGTCGAAAGTAAAATAATCGATGAAACTATGTACACAAACAATCGCCTTGCTGATGCTGCTGAACGCATCTGCGGCTGAAGTAAAAACCGAAAAACCGCCTAACATTCTTCTGATTCTGGTCGATGACATGGGCTATTCCGACCTGGGATGTTATGGCGGCGAAATTAATACGCCGGTCATCGACAATTTGGCGTCAAGCGGTTTGCGCTACTCACAATTCTATAATTGTGCTCGTTGCTGGCCAACACGAGCAGCACTTTTGTCAGGTTATTACCCGCAGCAAATAAACCGAGATTCTGTTCTTGACGTAAGGGGCGGCGGCGGGGGCAGCAAACGGCCTAAGTGGGCTCGTTTGTTGCCGTATTATCTGAAACCGGCCGGATACCGCTCCTATCACACCGGCAAGTGGCATATTGATGGCAAGCCAATAGGTAACGGATTTGACAGTTCGTTATATATTGGCGATCAATGTCGTTTCTTCAGCCCGAAGACGCTCTTCAAGAATGACAAAAAATATAAACCCAAAGAGGGGTTTTATGCAACCACAGCAGTGGCGGATCATGCGATAGAAGTCCTGAAGGATCATCAGATCAATTATGCCGATAAACCTTTCTTTTCGTTTGTTGCGTTTACCGCCCCTCATTTTCCCTTGCACGCCTTGCCTGAGGATATTGCACGGGTGGGAGATCGTTACAAAGTCGGGTGGGATGCCATTCGCAATCAACGCTGGGAACGTTTACAGAAAATGGGATTGATCAAGGGAGCGCTCTCTAAGGTGGAATTCAACCAAGGCCCTCCTTACAATTTTCCTAAACAGCTCACGGTACTTGGAGATGGTGAAGTAACTCGTCCGGTCCCTTGGAATGATCTCACTGAGAAGCAGAAAGAATTCCAACAAGTCAAGATGACGATTCATGCGGCGATGATTGAACGTATTGATATTGAAGTGGGCCGCATTATCAAACAGCTTAAAACCATGGATGCCTTTGAGGATACCGTGATCTTCTTTTTGTCCGACAACGGAGCCAGCGCCGAGTTGATGGTGCGTGGTGATGGTCACGATCCTGAAGCTGCGCCGGGTTCAGCAGGCAGCTATTTATGCCTCGGGCCGGGGTGGTCTACGGTGGCTAACACTCCCTTCCGAAAGCATAAAACCTGGACGCATGAAGGCGGAAGCTGCACACCATTTATTGTTCACTGGCCAAAACAAACTGCGCCACTTGGAGCGATACGGGAAACACCCGGTCATGTGATTGACATAGTTCCCACCATTCTCGATTTGGCGGGCGTAAAGACGGCAAAGCAAAGGGTTGCATTCCCGGGGCAGAGTCTGCTCCCCTCATTCAAGGAGGATTCGGGTGATGATCGAACCCTCTGGTGGTCACACATAGGAAACCATGCTCTTAGGAGCGGGGATTGGAAGCTGGTGAAAACAAGCAAAGGCAAGTGGGAGCTTTATCGCATAAGTGAAGATCGCGCGGAGACAGCCAACCTCGCGGATCAATATCCGGAAAAAGTCGAAGAACTCAAAAAACAATGGGAAGCCCAGGTAGAGGAAATGCGACAATTAAGGAAGCTGAAGTAATATGATGCCTAATAAAAAGGCGATGGGTTCAGCTCCCAGCCTCTACTAGGCCGCGCAATCGGTACGATTGCGAAATAAGTTGGGATATATATTTAAGTACTGTCAAAAGATGTATGAAAAGAAATGAAAAGTTTAAACAGAACTGAATATCCAATATCCAACAAGGAATATCCAATGTCCAAGGAAAGAAAATATGATTTACAGGAGCGCTTGATTGATTATGCCGTTCGTATTATCAACCTTTCAGAAGCTCTGCCGAATACAAAGGCTGGTAAGCATGTATCATCGCAAATATTAAGAAGCGGTACATCGCCCGCGCCGAACTACGGAGAGGCGCAAAGCGCTGAATCACCCGCTGATTTTGTCCATAAACTTAAGATATCTCTGAAAGAACTCAGGGAAACAGAAATCTGGTTAAAGATAATTGAGAAGGCAAAAATGATAAAGCCTGAATCTCAACTTGTTCCACTCTTACAGGAAGCAGACGAACTGGTTGCGATTTTGTTTACAAGTATTGAGACGGCTAAAAAGAACAGAGATAAATAGGCTGTTTTTACTTGGATGTTGGATGTTGAGTGTTGGATATTGGATGTTGAAAATAGGGAAGAATGGCGGTTTTAGCTGTAACTCCCTAAGAAATAGAGTGTTGGGGTTAGCAAGAGTTGAAACTTTTGACAGAACCGTTCACGAAGAAAGGAAGTATCTATGAAACAGCTGAAAATACGGATTAAAGTGATGATAGAGGTGATGTTGATGGTGGCCGTATCTGCATCAATTGCTTTGGCAGAGGGTGCTGAAGCTCCATCGCCGAAACCGCTGGCACACATGCTGAGCGACCCCACACGGCCGGTGTATCACCTGGTCAGCCAATCCAGGAGATCGCACATTGCCGATCCTAACTTTGCCTTTTATTGGAAGGGCCGCTATCACCTGTTTTACATCGCCGCGCGCAATATGGAGACGAAACGGCGCAACTTCGCCCATGTCTCCAGCAGGGACATGGTGCATTGGAAGCACCATCCGGAAACGAACTTTGGCGGCCTCAGCGGTACGATGTTCCTGAGCACGGAGGGTGTGCCGACGATCATTGGTAAATCCAGCCCTAAGATCACCCTGCTGACTCCGATGGATGATCAACTGGAGCAGTGGGAGCTCTTAACGACGGTTGAGCCCACCTTTGGGCCCGGGCAGGATGGTGCCAGAATGAGCGAGAAGCATTGGGATCCGGATGCCTGGGTGGTGGGTGATACCACGTACGTCTTGATCGGCTCTCACCCGCTGTCACCAGAGAGTCAGCCGGCCCTGTTGAAGGCCACGGACATGAAGACCTTTCACTTCGTGGATTACTTTCTCGATGTGGATGTGCCGGGCGTAGCGCGCAGCTCGGACGTTAAGACCAATGACGACCTGTCTTGCCCCAATTTTTTCCCGCTCGGCGATAAGTGGATGATGCTGTGCATCAGTCACAACAAGGGCTGCCGATACTATCTGGGCGACTGGAAAGACGAAAAGTTCATCCCTGATTTTCATGGCTGGATGAACTGGCACAAAGGGGACAACGGGAGCAAGCACGGTCATGGCGGTGACGTGTTCGCACCCGAGTCCTTGCTCACGCCGGATGGCCGGCGGGTCATGTGGGCATGGCTCTTTGCCCAGAGTACGCTGCGGGTGAGCCCAAACTGGCAGGAAGTCATCTCGCTGCCTCGTGAACTCAGCCTGCCCGAAGACGGCATCCTGCGCATCAAGCCACTGAGGGAACTGGAGCAACTGCGCTACAACCTGAAGACAGCAAACACCATGCGCGTGGAGGCAGGCACTCCCCACCGCCTAGAGAACATCTCCGGCGACACGATGGAGCTGATGGTGAGTATCAAGCAGGGCGACGCCAAGCGCTACGGGGTCAAGGTCTTGTGCGACCAGGACAAGGGCAAGGGGCTGGATGTGGTAGTAGAGCCCGGCAGCAAGAGTTTGCATGTGGGTGGAACAACGGCACCGCTGGACCTCAAAGACGGCGAGGAGATTCAACTTCGCATCTTTATCGACCGCAGTGTGATTGAGGTTTTTGCCAACGACCGTCAGGCCGTGGTCTGGCAGCATGTCTACGAAGCTGGAGATACCGAGGTTTACCTGTTCAGTGAGGGTGGAGCGATGGAGGTTTCCGAAGTGAAGGGCTGGCAGATGAAGCCGGTGAACGGGGACGGTGTGAAAGCACCGAAGTAGCCAAACCAAGAAATCCAAAAAGATAAATGAGCTCCATCACGATTAATCAAATGCCACGATGCTCACTCCTTATTTCCGCGTGGGCCCTTAGATCGGTCGCCCTGGCGACCCTGCTGCTTGGCACACCCGCATGGGCTTCCCATCCCCAACCCAATATCGTGATCATGTTCATCGACGATATGGGCTACGGCGATATCGGCCCCTTTGGCAACAAGGTCAATCAGACACCTCATCTGGATCGTATGGCAGTCGAAGGAATTACGCTCACCCAATTCTATGTCGCCAATACCGCATGCACCCCATCGAGGGCCGCCTTGCTCACCGGAACCTACGCCCACCGCATTGGCATGGACGGCGGAGGCGGAAACCTGGTGGTCACTTTTCCCGGGGACAGTCGGGGGCTCAACCCAAACGAGATCACCCTTGCCGAGATGCTTCGGGAAAACGGCTACGCTACCGGTTGTTTTGGTAAGTGGCATTTGGGTGACCAACCTGAATTCATGCCTCTTGCGCAGGGGTTCGATACTTACTTTGGCATTCCCTATTCCAATGATATGTGGCCGCTCCACACGCGGCCCAATCCCATCACCAAGAGGAAGTATGAACCACTCCCGGTGATGAAGCAGGATAAGGCGGTGGCTCATGTTGCGGATGAGTTTGATCAATCCCTGCTGGCGGAAGTCATCACCGACGAAGCGATTGCGTTCATTCAGAAAAACCGGAAGCAGCCGTTCTTTTGTTATATCCCCCACGCCCATGTCCACAAACCACGCTATGCCCGGCCCGAGCACCTCGAACGTGCGGAGGGGAACGTCGACCGTGCCCATGTGGAGGAAGTCGACGACAGCATCGGGCGCGTCCTGCAGACACTGAAGGATCTCAAGCTGGATCAAAACACTCTGGTAATTTTCACCTCTGACAACGGCCCAGCCGGCGGTATGAGCAGTGGTCCACTGCGGGGGGCAAAAGGAGGACCTAAATACGAGGGACATATGCGGGTGCCCACACTTGCCTGGTGGCCGGAAACTATTCCGGCCGGGAGCACCAGCAAGGAAATCGGCGTTACCACCGACCTGCTTCCCACCCTGGCAAAGCTGACCCATTCCCAAGCTCCCACCGATCGGATCATTGACGGCAAAGACATCTCCGATATGCTTCTTGGTAAAAAGGGTGCCCGATCCCCCCATCAACTCCACTTCTATGAGAACGAAGGAATTCGCAGGGGAGACTGGAAGCTGGTTAAGAAAAATTCAAAAGACAGAAGCAAGCTGGAGCTGTACGATCTGTCCAAAGACCTCGGGGAGAGAAAAGACCTGTCTGATGCACATCCGGAAATGGTCCAGGAACTGGATCGTCTTTTAAAGGAACACGCATCCAGCATTGCCGCCAATCTCCGCCCCGCTGGCTTCGCTAAAAACCCAAAGCCAATTCTAAAAGAAGTGGGAGATCTACCCACTCTCAAGGAATACCTTGGAGATAGCGAGAATTTCAAATGATTGAAAAACTGCCATTTCGCACATTTTAAGAACGGTGGCCGCAGGGGCGCTCCTGATGACGATTCCTTCCTGGGCCGGCGATCGGGTCTTGCTCGATTTCAACATGAAGACACCGCCGCCCGCGGACTGGGCGGTGGAAGGCTATGCCTTCGGCACGCACAAGCCGATCCCGAAGGAGCGGCAAAAGCAGGCTCTCGGCACCCGCAATCAGCGCTATGTGCAGAAAGGGAGCATTACCTCTCCCGAATTCATGATCGAATCGGACTACCTGAAGATTGATTGCGCCGGGACGTACCATCCCACGGAAGTCGCGGTTGTGTTGCTGGTGGATGGAAAAGAGCTGCGCACCTGCTCGCCCGAGCCGGGATACGGCTTCCTTGGTGCCAAGCTGCCGAACCCCCGGATGTTCCTGCCGCCTGATCCCGTAAACTATCTTTTCGATGTCAGCAATTTGCGTGGCAAGCAGGCCGTGCTGGAAGTCCGCGACCAACATTACGACGGCCTGTTCTTTGGCGTGAAGGTTATGTCAGCAAGGACTTGATGCACTGGGAGGAACGACCCATCGCGCTGTTTCACGATGCTCAAGGAGCCATGTTTTCCGGGTCTGCAGTGGTTGATGTGCTGAACACATCCGGTTGGGGATCGAAAAACGAGCCAGCACTTGTCCTGGCCTATACGTCATCCTCCGGGAATGCGGGGTGGAAGCATAACGTATGACATCGACATCGAAGCGGATTTAACCGAGGCGGAACGACTGATCCTGCGAGTTCGTGGAGAACGCATCGTTGTCCAGGCGGACGAAGCCGGGCTTTCGATCGGGAAGACGATGAAGATCCCCGGTACGCGGAAGCTCCACCTCCGCGTGGTGGTTGACAACACCTTGCAGGATGACTATTTTGACCAGCACGGGGTGTACTACTCACCCCGGACGCCCACACCTCACCCTGACAAATTCCTACATCTGGACGTCGAAGGCGGACCGGTCACCTTCAGCAAACTCCGCGTCCATCAATTGAAATCCATTTGGAGAAAGCACTAAAAGCATCTGACAGAAAAATAGGGAGATAAGCATTGCACGAAAGGCAGTCACTTTTGAAACTCTTCATTTTTCTGTCCCCCATTTTTCTGTCGAAACTTTTGATAAAACCAAATTCAACGCAAAGAGCATGCGATGAAAGCATATAAAACCCTACTAATCCTTGCTCTCATCGCCTCTGTCTGCAGTGCGCAGCCGTCGCAGGGGAACGTTGATGATGCCCCGTCCCCCGTGCAGTCGTTGTTCTATAAAGCTCAACACCAAGAAACCGGCAATATGTGGGACGTGTGGCTTTACCACCACGAAGGAACCTACTTTCTGTACTACCTCGCCAATGCCGGTGTCAGAGTTGGTAGAGGTCAGCCCTGGAACAATATTTCGTTGGCCACGTCGCCTGACGGAGTGCATTGGACAGAGCAAGGCCCGATCTTGAAGAAGTCTGAAGGCGCCACCTGGATGGGCACCGGTTCAACCTGGAAGTCAGCTACCTTCGACGAGGACGGTACATTCTATATGAATTTCTCTGAAGAAATCGGCGAGCGTCAAAACATCTATTTCGCTGAATCTACCGACCTTCGTAACTGGACCCGCTTGGAAGGAAAGGAATACCAGTTTGTGCAGGATGAACGATGGTATGAGAAAAATGGACGCTGGGATTGCATTTGGACGATAGCCAAGCCGGGTGGTGGATTTTACGGATACTGGACAGCCAGCCCTCTTTCCAAAGATAGTAAGTTTGGCTTCGGCGAATCGGAGGACGGGCTGCATTGGAAAGCACTTAAACCACCCAAAGTGTCAGGTGTGGAACGCAGACATGCCGAGGTTGGAGCCGTTGAGAAGATCGGGGATACCTACTACATGTTGATGGGCAATTATTCGCCTTATATGGTGACGCTGGTTGCCGATCGACCCGAAGGCCCATTCCGCAGTGCGAAGAAGAACTTCAATGTTTTAACGGGGCACACGTATTTTTGTCGCTTTTTCTCTCACCCCACCGATGGCATGCTGGTTTGCCATTTCACCAGGGCTCGGGACAATCAGGTTTCTTTTGCCCCTCTAAAAGATGTGCGTATCGACAACGAGGGAACGCTGCGCCTCGGATGGTGGAAGGGCAACGAGAAGATGAAGCACCATCGCATCAAGGTTGAGCAACCGGACGATACGAGCAAGACGATTGCGATGCTTGGCAATTCCTTTGATGTGAAAGGGGGAACTGTTCTCGAAGGGACCTTGAGGCTACCTCAGGATACAGGTGCCCCGCGTAGCGGGTTGTATATTGAGTGTGTGAACAATCAAGGAGCCGGGGTGCTGGTGGATCATGCGGCTGTGGCCGAGCTCAGTTCCATGCAGGCGGACGGTACCGTTTTGCCAATTGACGAGCGCAAGAACCGCAAGAAACGTAAAAAGCGCAAGAACCTGGATCTGAAACGCGTAGACCGAGAGATGTCGTTCGCGAACCCCGCACGCTTTCGTTTGATCCTCAAGGGTTCTCTGATGGAATTCTATCTTGACGATATCCTGATCGAAAGCTACGCATTGCCCGCGGAAGCCAGCGGCCGAATTGGGGTCATCAATTCCATAGACACTCTTGAAACCCTGAAGGCATGGAAATAGTGAAAGCATGTACACTCCTCATTCTCTTTGCCCTCATCACTTCCCTCTGCAATGCACAGCAGGTAGGGAACGCAGCCATTAAAGCCCCTGCAATGCCGGAGAATCCGCCTGAGAACTGGCTGACCTATCATCTGGCGCATCCAGGGCCGGGTACCGCAACACCCGGCGATCCCAACCCGGCCTTCTTCTGGAAGGGGCGCTACCACTTGCACTACATCTACAAAGAACGTGTGCCTCGAAGAAAACGCAAAGGTCCTGATTTGGGACCGGATTGGGCGCATGTTTCCAGCGAGGACATGGTTCACTGGACGTGGCACCCCACGGTGCTCGGGCCAAAAACAATGGGGCATGGCATGTTCAGCGGTACCGGTTTCTTCACCAAGGAGGGCAAACCGGGCATCATCTATCACGGCAAAGGGTCGAACCGGAACTGGATATCCTATGCTCTGGACGACAACATGGACCAATGGAGCAATCCCGAACTGGTGCTGCCCAAGGATAAGGATGGCACGCCTATCACCGACATGCCTTACTTCGATCCTGATCTCTGGATCGATAATGGGATTTACTATGCGGTAAACGCACGCAGCAGCAGCCAAGCCCCGGTCCTCATGAAGTCCGACAACCTCAAGGACTGGGACTACATGGGCGAGTTGCTTCATCCGGATTTTGCTGAGGCGAAGCTCGGGGTCGCGAAAGATGAAGACATCTCCTGCCCGAACATGTTCAAGCTGGGGGATAAATGGGTGCTTCTATGCATCAGTCATCGATTGGGCTGTCGTTATTTCATTGGCGATTTCCAAGACGAACAATTCCTGCCCGAGCAGCATGGCATGATGAACTGGGCCGCCTGGGATTTCTTTGCTCCCGAATCCTTACTAACCCCCGATGGGCGCAGGGTGATGTGGTCATGGTGCACAACGATCACACCGAAAAGGTTTCAACCCGTGCCCAGAAAAAAGAAGCTCGGTGCGCTTAAGATTCAGACGGGTGTCCAGTCCCTGCCTCGCGAGCTCAGCCTTTCCGAGGACGGCGTATTGCTGATCAAGCCACTGCGCGAACTGGAACAGCTGCGCACGGACGAGAAGCGCGAAGAGAACCTGACGGTCAAGGGGGATACCACGCACGTCCTCCAGGGAGTCACCGGTGACACGATGGAGCTGGAGATCGTCATCGAGGCTCCCACCGCCGACGAGTTCGGGGTCAAGGTGCTGTGCGATCAAGACGGGAGTAACGGCTTCACCATCTCATCCGGCGGGGGCAGCAAGACCCTGAATGTCGGCTACATCCAACCGTCCTTCCAGCTACAGGAGGGCGAGGACCTCACCCTGCGCATCTTCATCGACAAGAGCATGATCGAGGTCTTTGCCAACGACCGTCAAGCCGCCGTGGCTTGGCATGACTATGATCCGAAAGCGCTTCATGTCAGCCTGTTCAGCAAGGGCGGTGACCTGAAGGTGAAAAGTGTTTCGGCATGGCAGATGAATTCGATCTACGGAAAGGCTGGGGGCAGACGATAGTGGCTTTTTGTGGAATGTGCTGGAGAAGGGGTAAGAGAATGATGGATGAATGGAAAACGATTGGCGTAATGCGGGAACCATGAAAGGAAAACCAAATCGTACATTTTTGAAAGCGGTCGCAGTCGAGACACTCTTGATGCTGAACAGTGCTTTCGCTGTTGAAGCGATTGCTCCCGGTTGGCCGAGCCGTGATTCGCAGCTGGATATTTTGCCGAGGTTCAAGAACCCGCCGCCGGGATATGGCCAGGTACCTTTCTGGTGGTGGACTGGGGAGGATCTTGATGCGGATCGCCTGACCTGGCAGGTGCGCGAATTGCATAAGAAGGGTGTCAGTGGTGTTCAGGTAA
>Ga0115566_10000318_pt1 | contig 41210 bp, 27 predicted proteins | sample COGITO_mtgs_1204_3_FD_87173 | JGI IMG/M metagenome (GOLD analysis project Ga0115566, IMG submission 87173) | Pelagic marine microbial communities from North Sea - COGITO_mtgs_120405 | ecosystem: Environmental > Aquatic > Marine > Epipelagic | place: Germany:Helgoland, sampling site Kabeltonne...
GAAGGATGCTGGTTTCCTGAGCAATGAATTGAACCATTATTTGAGCCTGGGGAGGTTCCCCAGCCCCCTCAGCAGCTAAAGAATCAAGGCGACACATTTCGCTGCCACAACATTTCGAGGGTACTCAGCCTCAAGCCAACCCATGAATTCTGGCGAGGAGGCAATTAAGTCAGTGCCTTTGGACGCTACTTCTTTGGCGATGTCCCTGCATTGGCCTTCATGTTTGGCGCCTTTTCTGCCGTCCTCACAGCGACGGCCTTTATCCACTTTGGCATGGCTGTCGCCTATCTTTTGGCCTACTTCGGGAAAAGTACGAGCTCAAATTCTCAGGGCGAGCGTGAGATTCGTGCGTATGGCATGTAATCGCATGACAAGAAGCCCAAGCGCAGAATGGAATCAAACGATGAAGTCCGCATCACTCCTGAACGGTATTGCGCTCGCAGTATCAGCCGTTCTTTTGTTTCAGGTGCCGTGTTCCGCGGCCGACCTATCTGGCCCTAACGACTATAAAGATGGCGGCAATGTCACACCGAAGATTGTCACCCTCACGCCGGAAGAAGAAGCAGAGATTCTCAAAGATGTCACCGTGCCGGACGGATTTTCAACCACTCTCTTTGCGCCATGGCAGGCCGCGAACTACCCTGTTTATGTTTCTGCTTCACCCGCTGGGGATCTCTATGTCTCGAGTGACGGTAACGGGTCGGTGCAACGCAAGCCCGGTCGAGGTCGCGTCATGCGCCTGCGCGATCGCGACGGCGATGGGCGGGCCGACGAGCTTACTGAGTTTATAAAGGATGTCGACACGCCTAGGGGCAGCATTTGGGATCATGACCGGCTCTATCTCCTGCATCCCCCGCATATTACTGCCTATTTTGATCGCGATGGCGATGGCATCGCTGAGGATTCGAAGCGGCTCATCTCAGATATCGCATTCGGATTTAAAGATCGCTCCGGTGACCACACGACCAACGGACTAGAACTTGGTGCCGACGGCTGGATCTACATCGCGGCTGGGGACTTTGGCTTCATGGGCGCAGTGGGGAGCGATGGTCGCCGACTCGAGCATCGAGCAGGAGGCGTCGTGCGCTTTCGTCCTGATGGCAGCGGCCTCGAAATCTTCGCGACCGGCACCCGCAATATCTTGGCCACTCCGATGAGCCCGCTACTCGATCTGTTTGCACGCGACAATACCAATGACGGCGGCGGCTGGAACGTTCGGTTTCATCACTTCGCAGGCCTAGAGGATCACGGCTACCCGCGCATGTACATCAATTTTCCGGATGAAGTGATCCCGCCGTTGGCCGACTATGGTGGCGGTTCCGGCTGTGGTGGCGTCTACATCCACGAGCCCGGTTTCCCGGCCGAATGGGGCAGTGCGCCGTTCACGTGTGACTGGGGCCGCACCGGGTTGTTTCGCCACAGCGTGAGACGTCAAGGCGCTGGCTTTGTCGAGACCGAGGCGCCGAAAACATTCATCAAGGTGACACGCCCGACTGATGCGGATGTCGACGGCATGAGTCGTGTCTACCAGGCAAGTTGGAAGGGGCCGGCGACGTTTGGCTGGAAAGGCCCTGAACACGGCTACATTGCTCGGGTCACCCCCACGGGCTATACGCCAAAGCCACTGCCAGATTTTGAAACCCTGAGCGATGGCGAACTGATCCAACTCTTGGAATCCCCCAGCCAGGTCCGCGCGCTCGCTGCTCAGCGCACGCTCCTGCGCCGCGACGAGAGTGGGACAACAACCACGTCCCTTTATACGCTTGCTGCGGATCCCTCGAAGGAACTGCGCTCCCGCGTCCTGGCCCTCTATACGATCAGCCAGCGCGGCGTAGACAGTAAACACAGCCCGCGCGTGATTGAGACGATCAAACCGCTCGCCAGCGAGCCAAGTATTCGGGCATTTGTGCTCCGGGCCCTAGGCGACATGGCGATTGATCGCCTCACCGCCGGTGAGGCAGGCCCAACTCCTGCTGATGTGCTGATCGTCGGTGCTGAGAGCGATGATCCGCGTACCCGCGTCGAAGCCATCATCGCCGCAGTGCGTCAAAAGAACGTTGCCGCGGCGGACGCGATCGCGAAGAGCCTGGGACATGAAGATCCGGTGATTGCGCACACCGCTTTTCGTGGACTGGCCCAACTCGCTACGCCTGAACCAGCACTGGCTATTCTGGATGATGCGGCCAGCAGTGATGCGCAACGCCTGGGTGCCTCACGCGCTTTGATGCGCATGCATACGAAAGGCGTTGTGCATTCGCTGCTTCAGCGCCTGGATACCGCCAGCCCGGAATCGCGGCCGCATATATTCTCTGCTCTATGCCGCCTGTATCACGTGGATGGGGAGTGGAAAGGCGATTCTTGGGCGACCCGCCCTGATACCCGCGGGCCCTACTATCAACCCGTGGTCTGGGCTGAATCCGCCACTATACTCAAACGGCTAAAGGCCGCGCTGTCCGCCGCCGCGCCGCCCGAGGCAGCCATCTTCATTCAGGAACTGAGCCGCAACCGCATCGAGGATAACGAGGCGCTAACGCGCATCATTGACATCGCCCGGAATGATCCTGCGCACATCGCAACCGCTGTGGCGCAACTCATTCAAGCCAAGCAGATTCCCGCCGAAGCGATTCCTCTGCTGCACCGCAGTGCACGGGATGCCACTACGCCTCCGGCTGTGCTGGTGAAGACCATCACCTGTCTGCTGAAACTCCAGAATGAAGAGGTCATCGCCTCTGTATTGAGCGCGATGGCCATCTTGGATCGATCTGTGAAGGGTGCAATTCACCTAAATCCTGGTCGTGATGTTTTCATCAACCATAAGTCGCTGGACGGCTCGCTTGACGAGCTGGTCGAATTTGCCCATGGTGACCTGAAGCAATCGGAGACGCAATGGGCAATCGGGGCTTTGCTGAAACTCGCCGAAAGCAAGGGCGTGAGTGTTGAAGCGCAAGCCGTGGCTCGGGAGGAAATTGATCTCGCCTGGCAAGATACGGATCGTCGTGCGCTGCTGATCGTCTGGGCCCGCATCATTCGGAACCACTACTTGGATGCCCGCATTGCGGTTGCCTTGACTGACCCTTCAGCTGCGGTGGCCGATCAGGCTGCAATCTCTGTCCGACACTTGAAAATCCAGCTGCCCGGCGCGGACAAAACGCCCAAAATTGGTGATTTGACAGTCGAACAGGCCCTCGCCCAAGTCAGCTCGTTCAAAGGGAGCTCTGCGCTGGGGGAAGCCGTCTTCATCAAAGCAGCCTGCATGACCTGCCACACGGTTAGCCCAGACCAGACACCCAAAGGGCCTTATCTGGGGAGCATCGCCAACATCTATCGCCGTGACGAACTGGCCAAAGCAATTCTCGAGCCCAACGCAAGTATCGCCCAAGGGTTTGCCTCTCACATCTTGACCTTAAAGGACAATAGGGTATTGATGGGGTTCATTACCAAAGAGTCCGCGGACCAAGTCACGCTCCGTGATATGGCCAGCCAGGAACACATAATCACAAAGAGTGACATTTCACAACGCAACTCCCTGCCGACGTCCATGATGCCCCCCGGCCTTATGAACGCATTCACCATCAAGGAATTCGCCTCGATCTTGGATTACATCGAATCGTTATCAAAATGATACGCCCCCTAACAGCTAGTGGCTAAACTCGCACCTACTGCGAGCGGCCCTTCTGGCGCCCCAAAAACAAAGAGTAAGAACATGAAACGACGCACAAACTTCGCATCCGCCTGTCTGGTTCTCGCACTGGCACTCACGGCTTCTGTATACGCAGAAGAGCCGCTCAAAGTATTGCTGGTTACCGGTGAAAAGCATCACGACTACGAAAACCAGAAGGCCATCCTGAGTAAAGGCGTCAGTGAACGCATTCCCAGCGAGTGGACGATTTGGCATCACAAGACCGCGGAAGCCGCGAAGCAAGCAATGAGCGTAGAGGGTTGGGCCGATGCCTTCGATGTGGTGGTCTACAATATTTGCCACGCAGTGGAGAAGGACAAAGCCTTTGTGGATGCGCTCTGCAAGACACACCACGCAGGCAAGCCGGCCGTAGCGATTCACTGCACGATGCATTCCTATCACTTCACCATTGCGGGCAAAGAGGGCGAGAAGGAATGGAACCGCCTGCTGGGCGCTTACTCAAGGCGTCACGGAGCGCACAAACCGATCACCGTGAAGAAGACCGTGGTGGACCATCCTGCGACCAAGGAGATGCCAGCAGAATGGGCGACGACGCAAGGCGAACTCTATGTGTTGAAGAAGCTCTACGACACGACGACTGTGCTCGCGTACGGTGATGCGGGCTACAAAGAGGGGCAGCAACCAGTGATCTGGCTCAATCGCTACGGTGCCGGACGTATATTTTGCACCACCCTGGGCCATCATAACTCTACGATGGAGCGTCCCGAGTACCTCGACATGATTTCCAAAGGCATCAAGTGGGCAGCCGGAAAAGATAAATAGAGAAGCAGACCGTCTACCATAGAATAGCCATGGCCATTCTATGCCTGCAGGCCGCCTGTATCCCTGGCGGACCGGCTGGCAGAAGAGCCACCCGGGTCCGAGAGCTACGTGCCTCTTTGGCTGCGCATGGGGGGGCGCCTTCACCGCCTCCTGCGTGGTGCCTGAACTCTTGGATAGCGACGATTTTTCGCGGCGCTACTACCACGCCAGCCCTGCAGGCCGTACTGTTATAACAGGCATGGAAGGGCAAGTGGTTGGAGCTGGCTTCGGAGCCGGCACGATTGAACAGGAGATGGATCGACGGCGTGCGAAAAGAGCCGCAAACCGCCGTGAAGCCGGCCGATAGGTCGCTCAATTCGAGAAGGAGTTTGAATGGCTCAGGCAGAGCCAGAAGCAGACGAAGGTGATCGCGGCCGTTTGTCTGCTGAGTATACTTCTGCTGCTGTGCATGCGGAAGCGGTGGAGGCAAAGACGCGCTTCCCAATAGTGGAGCGTAATAGCCACGAGCCCGCTGCCAAATGCCGAGTTCCCAAGCTACACCTCATGACCGCCTTCTCCCACGGCCGTGGCGACGAGCGCGCCATCCTCTCCACCTTCCCCCAAGCCCCCCGTGTCGATGCACTGATCATCGTGAATTTGGATACCCCGGACGATCTGCTGGCCGAGATTGCCAGCGATCCATTGCCGGTCATCTCGATCGATCGGCCTGCCCTGGAGCACGGACTGCCCGCAGGCTCGGTGCTGGACAACGGCTTGTTCCACATGAATAATCTCGTGGCTCCCACATTCCTAGCCTATGCCAGAGACGACAAAGTATGCACTGGCGACAAGGCATATGAAAAAGCGCTGCGAGAGGCAAGCGTCTCAACACACATCGAACTCTACGAAAAGGGCGGCCATGCCCTGGCCGGCGTCAACTGGTTCCCGGTCTGCGAAACTTGGCTCCAAGAACAGAAACTGGTCGGGACCAATGGCAAGAGGTAGCGCATCCTGAATCAAGACTAAGACAATGCAGCCGGAAGAATGCGGCGAGCCGCCCGCAGTCCCAGCCTGTTAGAATAGGCTTACTCCCCGCGTAATTGCGAGGGCGACGAGCCTGTCCATTTGTGGTAAGCCTTGGAAAAGGAACTGGCTGTATTGTAGCCGACACTGCGGGCGATCAGATCAAGAGTCTGATCGGTTCCGACCAGTAAATCAGTAGCGCGCTGAATGCGGAGAAAGGTCAAATGCTTCATCGGACTGCGCCCAAGATGCTTCTGGCACATACGCCGAAAGTGCTCCGGACTCATACTTGCCTGACTTGAAATCCCATCTAGATCCCAGGCCGCGTCCAAGCGTCCCTGAACCACTTCCCAGGCGCGCCATAGGCGATTGTCATGCTGCCGCGGCCCCGCAAAACTCAGGACATACTGGTGAACCAATTCGACCCAATGATGCATGAGGCTGGGGTTTGCGTCCCCGGCCGTCGCTTCGCGCAATCCTTCGATCGCAAACGCCATCGCCCGTCCTTTGAACGGCCCGGTCATCGGTGAGGTCGCTGTTGCCACCGGCACCATCGTATCTGGCTCAAGGTAGCGGACCCAATAGAAGTGCCAAGGCTTGCCTGGTGCCGCCCGGATCGCATTGGGATAACGCGGTGGCAACAGACAGCCGTTTCCCGCTTGAATCCGTTTCCACACACCGTCGACCAAGATCTCGCCTTCACCGGCCACGCAGGCCATAAAGAAGGTCCCCGATTGCCGCAGTCGCACCACCTGAAACGGATGGTGCGCATTCATCTCGCCCGCGTGAATGATCTGGTGGCGCAATAGCTGATCGCAGACTGGCTCATCCGCCAACCACGCGGCCGCCTCGGCCATATCGGCCCGTACGGCCTTGTAGCGCGTCTTCGCACCCAGTGTATGAATTGTGGCTAAATGTTCCGGCATCTGCCTGCCTCTTCCGGTCACAAAAAAGCTCTGAATCTACCGCACGCTCCGCTCCCATGCCACTTTGCATAACACTCACGCCGCCCCGATTGGACTCGAGAAAAGTGGATCTAGGCCACACTCTCGTGGATCTGGGAAAATTGGCACGTCACGAAAACGGCGTATAAGTAATCTGTAATTTCCAGAACTCGCACGTTTGTAGCTATTGGAGCATGAGATGCCAAACCCATGGACCGGACGCGGGAATCCTTATACCCGCACCGAAATAAGTGATCGTTTCCAAGCGACACTCAAACGCGGCGAGGCCATCATTGTGGCTGGCGCGGGCTCTGGCATCTCGGCCAAGTTCATCGAGCGCGGCGGCGCCGATATGATTATCGTTTACAACTCAGGCCGGTTTCGCATGGCTGGCCACGGTTCAACTGCTGGACTCATGGCATACGGTGATGCCAACGCGGTCGCCATGGAGATCGGTGAGTACGACGTTCTCCCGGTAGTTGAAGAGATACCGGTGATCTGCGGCGTGCACGCCACAGATCCACGCCGCCGCATGTGGCACTGGCTCGGCAAGGTTAAGGACATGGGCTTCAGCGGGGTCAATAACTTCCCCACGCACACCATTGTCGATGGGAACTTTCGCAAGATCCTCGAAGAAACGGGCATGGGCGTGGAAAAGGAATACGACATGATCGCCGTGGCGCGCAAGATGGACATGTTCAGCATCGTCTATGTGCACTCGACAGACGAAGCCAAGGCGATGGCCGAAGCGGGGGCAGACGCGATTATCGCCCATGTCAGCACCACGGTCGGTGGCTCGATCGGTGTGACCGACGCGGCAATTTCTCTAGGGGCTGCCGCGGAGAAGACGCAATCGATCATCGATGCCGGAAAGTCAGTTCGCGACGGCATCTTCTATCTCAGCCACGGCGGCCCAATTCTCACGCCTGCTGACGCGGCCTATATCAATGAGCACACCGAGGCGGTCGGCTTCGTCGGCGCCTCAAGCCTCGAGCGCATCGCCGTGGAGAGCTCGCTGGCAGCATTGACTGAGGAGTTCAAATCAATACCATGCCCAGCAGGGAAGCAGTTTTTTGAGTAAGATGGGCGCAAGGAGAAGGACTTTATTGGTATGGCATCAATAGCAGTATTAGGGACCTTGGATTCGAAGGGTGAGGAGCACGGCTTCGTCGCGGAGCAGTTGCGGGCGCTTGGCCACACGCCGTTACTCATTGACGTGGGGACGCATGATCAGCCAACGGTTGCCCCCGATATCACGCGTACGGAAGTGGCGGCTGCCGGTGGCATTGATCTGCCTGCCTTGATGGCACGCGAGGATCGCGGTGAGTGCGTGACCGCCATGTCCGAGTCGATTCCCGTCCTGTTGAAGCAGCTGGCAGATTCTGGCCGCATTGCCGGAGTGATTTCCCTAGGTGGTGGCGGCGGAACTGCGATCTGCACAGCAGCCATGCGGGCATTGCCGATTGGATTCCCTAAGCTGATGGTTTCGACCTTGGCCAGCGGCAATACGGCGCACTACGTGGAATCGTCAGACATTGTGATGATGCCCAGCATTGTGGATGTGGCTGGGCTAAATCGGATTTCGCGGACGATTTTTACGCGAGCGGCAGGCGCAATTTCCGGCATGGTCAGCGTCGAGATTGCGGAGTCCGCAGACCAACGCCCGTTGGTCGTAGCAAGTATGTTTGGCAATACGACGGACTGTATTGGCATGGCGACCGAGATGTTGAATGAGGCAGGGTACGAAGTGCTGGTCTTTCATGCCACGGGCATAGGAGGCAAGACTATGGAAACGCTCATTCGCTCAGGTATGGTTGCGGGTGTGCTGGACGTCACCACGACGGAGTGGGCGGACGAACTGGTCGGCGGCACGCTCTCTGCCGGTCCGACGCGCTTGGATGCCGCAGCGGAGATGGCCGTGCCCGCCGTCATCGCCCCGGGCTGCCTGGATATGGCAAACTTCGGCGGTAGGGAGACGGTTCCCGGCCAATTCGACGGTCGCACCTTCTACATTCATAATCCGCAGGTCACGCTAATGCGGACCACGCCCGCTGAGTGCGCGCAGCTCGGCAAGATTCTGGCGGAGAAAGCGAACACCTATACGGCACCGGTGAGCATCATGATCCCGCGGAAAGCGATCAGCGTCATCAGTATCGAGGGCCAACCGTTCTACGACACGGATGCGGACAGCGCGCTGTTTGCTGCGATTCACAAGCATGCCGCGGTCCCGGTGCAGGATTTCGAGTGCAGTATTAATGACTTCGAATTTGCTAAAGCCTGCGTCGAGACGCTTCTCGCCCACATGGCAAACTGCTAAAACAAAACAGGAGACACACGTTATGGCTATGAAGCACTACGGCGTATTTCAGTTCAAGGACGGCACAACCCAAGCAGACATCGACAGCTGTTTCGCCGCGCTGATGAGCATGGTTGGCAAGATTCCAGGGCTTGAGCACATGTCGCATGGGCCCTACGACAGCGATGAAGGTCTGAACGACGGCTTTACGCATGGCTTCATCATGACGTTCGACAACGGCGCGTCTCGCGACGCATACTTGCCGCACCCCATTCACGAAGACGTGAAGGCCATTGTGGTGCCCCATCTCGAACGCTTCATCGTGTTCGACTTCGAGGTATAGCCTACTTTCAGGTGTGACGCGTGGCACAGCTCGCCTGAAACACCCCCAACTGCAATACGCTCAGGAGTACCTCCACGTGGGACGTACTCCAGGCCCTGCGTCGTCCCTGTTTTGTTTCAGGGGAGCCGTGAACTCCAACGTTGGACGTACACCTGCACCAGAGGGCTGACTTTTAAGGTAAACTGAAATGAGAAAGGAAAAAACTGTGCGCTACCTCTGGTCCCTACTAATATTGCCGCTGTCGCTGTTGGCGGCAGACACGGTCTCGCTATTTGACGGAAAGACCTTGAATGGCTGGGAAGTCGTGAAGAAAGATAAGCAGTATTGGCGCGTAGAGGACGGCACCATCATCGCCGATAGCCTCGGCAAAAAGATGCCTCGAAATACCTTTCTCTTTTCAGCCCAAGAATATGACAACTTTGAATTTCGCTGCCTCTTTCGCTTGACCGGCGATCCGAAAACCGGCTTGGTCAACAGCGGCATTCAGTTTCGGACCGAGATGCTCGCAAAAGGAAAAGCGAAGGGCTATCAGGCAGATATCGGCGAACCGAAATGGTGGGGCTGCATCTACGACGAGCATCGTCGCGGTCTGATTGCGAAGTCAGACGTGAGCAAGCTCAAGCGCACGTTGAAGCCATTTGGCTGGAATGAGTACGTGATTCATGCCAATGGCCCGGTTCTGACCTTGTTCATCAATGGGATCCAAACGGTGCAGTACATCGAGAAAGATCCCAAGATTCCGGCCAAAGGACGGTTCGCATTGCAGCTTCATTCCGGCGGAATCTGCCAGATTGCGTATAAGGAGATCACGCTCAAGCCGTTGACCTACGACGGTCCTGGGGTCCCTACCCTTAAGGCCGCGAATACACCCCTAGCCAAGGACGAGGTGATGTTTGCCGACTTCGAGAGCGGCACCTACGATGGCTGGACCGTAGCAGGGAATGCTTTTGGCAAAGCGCCGGTGAAGATTTCAGACATACCGAGCTATCAGGGCGACGTAAACGCACGAGGCTCTTATTGCGTAAATAGTCATGCATCAGCTCTGGGGGAACTTGGCCAGCGCGACCGCGCGACTGGATTGCTGACGTCGGCCCCCTTCACCGTGACACACACCTACATTCGCTTTCTGATTGGCGGTGGTGCACACGCGAACCAGACCTGTGTGAACCTCATCAGCGAAGGTCAGCAACTTCACACGGCGAGCGGGTCCAGCAATAACAAGATGGCGGAGGCCTACTTTGATGTGAGCAAGCACAAAGGAAAGACAGTCCAGCTTCAGATTGTCGACAAAGTAAGTGGCGGTTGGGGTAACATTGGGGTCGACGACATCGTGTTTACTAACGCCAAGCCCAAGGTTGCCAAGGTCCGCAAGCCCGCTCGCAGAAAAAAGAAGACGCAGTCTGAGCGTACCAAAGCCTGGACGCCGGAAGCGCAACTGCGCGGATTCACCGTTCCCGAGGGCTTTGTGGTCGAGTTAGTCGCCAGTGAGAAAGATGGCGTGATCAACCCGATTGACCTGACCTTTGACGACGCCGGTCGCTTATGGACCAATACGGCCGGGATGTATCCGCTCGACCCCAATCCGAAGGCGAGTTGGGGCGAGACGCTCAAGTACATGGACAATCCCGACATGCAGTGGGCAGACGAGCGCTTTCGCACCATCAAAGAGATGTATCAAGGGAAACAGAACGGCACGGATAAAATCCTGATCATCGAAGATCCGACCAGCGCCCCCAAGCCTGCTACGGTCTGGGCCGACGGCATGACCATACCGCAGAGCTTTCTGCCTTATAAGAACGGCGCCTTTATCGCCCACGGGTCAGAAATGCTGTTCTTGGAAGACACAGACAACGACGGCAAGGCCGACAAATGGAATACGGTTTTGAGCGGGTTTGGCTATACCGACACTCACACGATGTCGCACTTGCTGGTCCGGGCACCAGGTGGTTGGGTGCACTATGCCCATGGCGCGCTGAACAAAGGGAACGTCGTCACGGTAAAAACCGGCGAAACCGACCGGGTGGATTACGCCAAAACTGGCCGTTTCTCGCTGGATGGCGGTGCGCACGATGTCCTCGTCGCCGGTCTCAATAACATCTGGGGGCACACCCTCCGTGGCAACGGCCAGTGGTTCGGGAGCGAGGCAAATGATCATGGGCATTCCGTCACCCCTATGGAGCCGGGTACCGGGTACAAGGGCATCGGGAATGCGAAGATTCGCAGCTACCAACCACAACTCACGCCGCCACACAAATTTCGCGTCGGCGGTACAGGGCTATCTGGGCTAGCGTTCGCCGATGACACCGCAGAGGGGTTTCCAGCGAAATGGCGTGACTTGGCCTTCTTGGCAAACCCCATTTCCTGCAAGATCAACGTGGTTCGGGTCGTCCGGAATCCGGACGGCACCGTCACCTCTGAACTGCTCGAGGATTTCCTGGACTCGAAGGACGATTGGTTCCGCCCGGTCAACATGCAGTTTGGGCCCGATGGCTGTTTGTACGTAGCCGACTTTTACAACAAGATCATCTCTCACAACGAAGTCGCGCGCGAGCATCCCGATCGCGATAAGACGCACGGGCGTATCTGGCGCATTCGCTATACCGGCGCCAAGCCACCCAAGACGATCAATTTTTACACGCTGCCAGCGGAGCAACTGCCCGCACAACTGAAGTCTCCGATTCTGTGGGCCAAGCGTGCTGCTTGGCACCAGATCGTGGATCGGAGCGCGAAGCAGTTAGCGCCAGCAGTTGCCGCCATTTGTGGCGATGAGTCGCAGGACGAAACCACGCGCATCCTGGCTCTATGGTCGCTTGAAGGCCTGAAGCACTACGACGGGGCACTTATGCGCAGTCTCTTGATATCGCCCCTAGGCGACCTTCGTCGTGAGGCAGTGCGGGCCATGGGCAACATGCCGGTGCAACCCGCCGAACTGGCGGCGCGGCTAACCCCGTTCTTGGCTGAGAAAAACGTCATGGTGCGTTCCCAAGTTCTGCGTACGCTTGCCGATTATGGCAAGGCATCGCCAGCGCTCATTGACCTGGCCGTCGGCTTTTGTTTGCCCGATTCCAAATCCCAGAATTTGGGCGGCGACTACGAGCGTAAGTTTGAGCGCTACCTGGCGCGCATGGCTTTAGAGAAGTATCCTCGTGAGTTGGATCAATACCTGAGTTCTGCATTGGCTGCCAAGCAGCCGACCAGCCATCTGGAGTGGGCGGCGAAAGCCTTGTCGATCGAGGCGCGAGCCAAGGCCTTTCTCGCCACCTGGCCAACCATCAAGGACAAACCATTAAGCGCAGAGCATTTCATCACGGCCTGTGGATTATTACGAAGTCCGCAGGTGGTTACAGCGTTGACGCCGGTGCTGGCCGCAAACGGCAGCGAGTACCTCGTGACCATGGCTAACGAACACTTTGCCCAGATTGCATCACCGCAGTTGGCCAAGATGTTGAAGCCTGCGTGCTTGCGGATGTTGACCAGTGGCGATGCCGATCAAGCGCGCACGGCTGCGATTGCCGCTGACCGTTTGACTATCGACGGACTTGATGCAGCAATGGCGGGCCTACTCCCGGGCAAGGGAAATGATCCGGCTTTTACAGCGGCCGCGGTCCATGTGTTGGCTCGGGCTCCCACCGCCCACCTGGAGACCATAAAATCCGTACTCGCAGCAGATCGTGGTGCAGCGGCACATATTGCTGCACTGGCAGCGCTGGCCGCAGTCGATGCGGAGTCCGCAAAACTGCTGGCGCCCAAGGTCGCCAAGGGCTTACCTGCGGCCTCGCATGCTGGCTTGGCGCATCGCCTGAGCGGCAGTACCGCTGGCGCACGGCTTGTCCTTGATCTGCTGGATGCTGGGACCTTGTCGAAAGCACTGGTCGATCGCACCCTGGTGGCGCGAGTGGCAGCAAGTACGAAGGGCGACCAGCGCACAGCAGGATTGCTGCAGGACCTGCAGGCCGCTCGTGCCGCTCAGGTCAAGGAAGCCCACAAGAACCTTGCTCGCTTTTTGCCAGCAGCTGCCAAGAAGAACACCAACCTCGCCACGGGCGGAGCCCTGTTTACCGGGCTATGTTTGAGCTGCCATTCGGTGGGGGGCAAGGGGGCCGGTTTTGCGCCGGCACTCGACGGATCCGCGCATCGCAACTCTGAGCATCTGCTCACGGCCATCCTTGATCCGGATGCTGCGATTGAAGGGAACTACACTGCGTACCGGGTCTTTAAGCACGACGGCTCTGCAGTACAAGGATATTTGGCGCGCGAAGATGCCAGTGGCGTCGCCTTGCGGTTCATGGGCGGCGGCGAAATGGTCATTTCACGGGCGGACATCGCATCCAGCGGGTTTCGCTCAGGACGATCCGTGATGCCGGCCGGCCTGATCGACGCCTTCTCACCTGAACAGGTGGCCGATCTGCTCGCGTTCATACGGACACTGAAGTAGGATGCGAGTCGGCCTGTTTATTCCCTGTTACGTCGATCAGTTCTTTCCCAGCGCTGGAATGGCGACGGTCGAACTGCTGGAGAACCATGGTTGCGACGTGGCCTTTCCCGAGGCACAAACCTGCTGCGGACAGCCCATGGCAAACGCCGGCTGTAGTGGCGATGCCGCTGCAGCGGCACGTCATTTTGTGGACACCTTTTCGGGGTACGACTACGTGGTGTCCCCCTCGGGTAGTTGTGTCGCGATGGTCAAGCACCAGTACCCAAAAATCGTGGGCAACGCCGCTTCGAGCGTCGTCTCAAAAACCTACGAAATCTGCGAGTTCTTACTCGACGTCGTCAAGGTCACCCAGTTGCAGGCAAGCTGCAGCAAGCTTGTTGCCATACAAATGGCCTGCCACGGCACGCGTGAGCTACGCTTGGCGACAGGGAGCGAGCGTCCCGCACTTCCGACCTTCAGCAAGCCACGGCAATTGCTGGAAATGGTAGACGGCATGCAGCTCGTCGAACTACAACGCCCCGACGAATGCTGCGGCTTCGGCGGCCTGTTTTCAATTGACGAAGTCGACGTATCCTGCGCGATGGGCGATGACAAACTCTCCGATTTTCAACAGGCCAGAGCAGAGTTGGTCGTGTCCACAGACATGTCCTGTCTCATGCATCTTGGCGGCTTGTCGTCGCGACAGGATCGTGGCCTAAAATTTGCGCACATTGCTGAAGTGCTCAACGGTGACTGGGCATGAAGCATCCGGAAGCAGCGGCAGGATTTGTGGCGGACTCCGCAAAGTCATCGTGGCACGACCAGGCACTCTGGGGCGTGCGTACAAAGCGAGATGCTGCAGTTTCGGCGATCCCGGAATGGGAAGAACTGAGAGAACAGGGTGCACGGATTAAGGCGTGGTCGTTGGCGCACTTGGATGATCTGCTGGTGCAGTTCGAGGCGCAGTGCCAACAAAACGGTATTGTGGTGCATTGGGCTGCGGATGGGCCGGAACACAATCGAATCGTCCACGGAATTCTGGCGAAGCACAGAGTCAAAAAGCTGGTCAAGAGCAAGTCAATGCTGACCGAGGAATGCCGCTTGAACGAGCACTTAGAAGCACAAGGCATGGAGGTGATCGACACAGATCTTGGCGAACGCATCGTGCAACTGCGCCACGAGCCACCAAGTCATATCGTGCTGCCCGCGATTCACCTGCAGAAGGAAGAGATTGCGGAGACCTTTCACAAGACGATGGGCACGCCTGCGGATATGACCGATGAGACGGAGTTAACGCGCGCGGCACGGAAGGATTTTCGCGAACGCTTTCTGCAGGCCGAGGCGGGCGTCACGGGCGTAAATTTTGCGGTTGCCGACAAGGGGATAGTCGTGGTCTGCACGAATGAAGGGAACGCAGACCTAGGCGCAGGCTTACCAAGGCTGCACATTGCCTGCATGGGGATTGAGAAGATTATCCCGAAGTTCGACCATCTTAGCGTCTTTACCCGCTTATTGGCGCGCTCCGCAACCGGCCAGCCTATTACCGTGTACACCATTCATTTTCACAAGCCCAAGCCAGGGGGCGAGATGCACGTAGTGATTGTCGACAACGGTCGTTCGGCACTATTGGGCCGCAAGGATTTTCGGCGGTCGTTGGGTTGTATACGCTGTGGTGCCTGCATGAACACCTGTCCGATTTATCGGCGCAGCGGCGGTCATAGTTATATGGCGACAGTGCCTGGTCCAATTGGTTCCACGCTGGCTCCCAGCAAGGATCCCAAGACACATGATTCGCTGCCATTTGCCTCGACGCTGTGCGGATCATGCACAGACGTCTGTCCCGTCAAGATCGATCTGCATCAGCAGCTGTTGGCCTGGCGTGGTGAATTGGTGAAGATGGGGTACGGGGATCGCAAAAAGATCAGGTCCATGAAGCTGGCCGGCAAGGTGCTGTCGAGCCCAACCTTGTATAAACTGGCAGGAATCGGCGCCCGCATCGCCTTGCGAGGCCCACGTTTTGTCCTGCCGAGTGAGGCAAAAAAATGGTTAACCAATCGTGATCTTCCACCGGTCCCCGAGGAAAGCTTTCGTGCCCGCTATCGGAGGCACCAGAAATGACCGAAGCTAGAACATCTATCTTGGCAGCATTGCGGGAAAATCGTCCCAAGGGCGAAGCAGACCTGGTACTTGAGGACATCGCCATTCAGTACGAGGATCCGTTTGTGAGCTTCTCGGCAATGATGAAAAAGAACGGTGGGTTGGTGGTGGCGATGGACTCTGCGTACTCGGCAGTTGCGGACTTCGCAAACCGTTGCGGGCCGGATGGTGTGCTTTTGGAAGGCGAACTTGCCGTGGCTGAGAATGCCGCCATTTGGATCCCCTTCAGGGATGAAGCGGAGCGCGCACGGCCATTTTTGGCGGAAACTTTGGCCGTCATCGTCCGACGCGCTGATATTGTCAGCAATATGGCGCAGGCATACGCACGAATTGGGACGGGCGAATTGCCCGGCTACGGCGTCTTTATGGCCGGGCCATCAAAGACTGCGGATATCGCCCAATGCCTGGTCATCGGCGCCCATGGCCCCATCGAGTTTGTGACCTATCTCGTCTGAGCCTGGCGCTTCACCCCACTCCCCTGCAGCTGAGCCCCGGGCGAATGGCAGAAGTCAGTCGACGCCCGCAGCAACGTGGCGCAGATCTGCGCGCTGGGTAATGCGTATCCTTGCTGGGCAAAGGCGGCGTTTGCCACGGACGAGATTGTCAGGGGCGGGTGGCAAAGGGCCCGTTTGGATTTATAGCATGTTATGAACTGGCGGTTTTAATTTAGAGACACGCAGTGAAGAAAACAAACAAGTTCAGGCAGTTGGTATGTCGGCAATTGCCAATTGTCACGCCCGGTGGCAAGCGACATACTTGGCAGTTCACGTTGATCGAACTATTGGTGGTGATTGCGATCATCGCGATTTTGGCGTCGTTGCTGCTGCCTACATTGGCAAATGCCAGAAGCTCGGCCAGAAGTGCCACGTGCACGAACAACTTGAAACAGATTGGGCTGTCGAGTGCGTCCTATGCGGGCGATGAGGACGGCTATCTGCCGCGTATTGCACACATCGCTGGCGGCGGCTGGTCAACACCATTCTGGTCTCGTACGTTGCTACAGGGCGGGTACCTGCCGACGCCGAATGCGGGAGACGCCAGTGTGATGACATGTCCGTCCGCAACTCCACCCGGCTGGAGCGGCGAGACGTGGGTGTATGGCGGAACGGCATTTGACAATGCTGTGATTTCGGGATGGCAGAAGTTGTTCGCGGACGGCAACGGCGGCTGGTATCTGCCCAAGATGATCGAACCTGTCGCGCAAGACCTGTTCATCGACAGCATTTACCCGCCCAACGGCAACCAGATCTACGTGGTTCGAGTCATCACGGCCGCTGCGGCCCAGAAGGCCAATCCCATCCATCGTAGCTTGTGCAATGTATTGTTCGCGGACAGCCATGTGGATTCTTTGAGCCGAGACGAACTCGCAGACCAGGAAAATTGGGCGGCGGGAGCAATCTGGCCATAGCGTGTGTATTCCGGTCGATACCGGGCTGTGTAAGCTTGGCAAAAACCGTGCTCCTGAAGACGGGCCGCCAACTAGCACGTCTGTCAGACTTACGGCGATCTTGGCGAAAATCGGAGCGAATCGATCAGGTTTACAGCCGATCATCCTAAGTCCGACAGGCTGCTAGCACGTTGAGCTGCCGAAGTCAGTTTTTTACTTTCGGCAACGGGGGTAAAGCTTTGCGATCAAAGGGGCGCCAATGAAAGCTGGTATTGGGACGGTTGATCAAGTCTAGGTATCCCTCCAATGCCTCCGCAGTCCAACCCGGATTCTTCTTGCCGCCAGTTTTGGGTTTGCCAAGCTGCTCCAGAAAATGAGAAGCAGTGGGTCTCTCGCTTGCGAGTCCCCGCTCGGGGACTTGGCCGCCAGCGGTCCACAGAATGGCATTGAGCATGAGTTTTCGCAGGTTGTCGTTTGCCCAATTGAAATGATAATGGCCACCGGTGTAGGAAAATGCCCGGCCCCCAGCCGGTCTATCGAAACACCAGGCGATGGTCTGATCATCGCCACGTTTGATGGACTCGTTGGCCATGGCCGAACTTGCACGCGTGCGAAATCCAGGCTCAGGGATCGCCGTGAGAACATCAGCGATTCCGGTCTTGTCACCGCTATGCCAGTGCATGTGAAAGTAACATTCGTCATAGAGCTGGAAGGGCTTTACACCAGAAGAGATGGGATGTTTGGCAAGCTTAAAGCTTTGGCGCCAATCCGTGGAATGTACGGAAAACCCGTTTTCCATGTTGCCGCCAAAGAGTTCTCGGTGGCGCTCTTGATCCTGTTTGTCGCTCCCGGTTGCCCAATGAATCCGGAGCACCCCCTTGCCGGCATTCATGAATGCCTCCACAGCATCAAGACGCTCCGGCCCCTTCAGCAGGCTGCGTTGCCAGCCGTCGGAATAGACCACGCAGGTAGTCGCCCATGCCAAGTCCTCGGCGCTTGGCCACGTTTCTCGCACGATCCGGGCGGCCACATTTCCCGCCATCGCGTCCTGCAACGCCTTCGCCAAGAGATCAACGCCCGCATTGTGGTCATGCTGGCCCCAGCCGTGGGTATCGGGACCAGCCACAAACAAAACTTGCACCGGAGAGTTTGTCGAGGTGGGGCTGCCCCCAAAGGACGTGGCAACGATCACAAGTGAGAGTGCTAACGCATAGTGCCAAAAGCACGTGCCTGTTCCATTTGACGGCATCGATCGAATTCCCTTTCTTCGGCGTTGCAGGAGTTGGTAACACTCCAGTGAGAATCGCGAGATGCAAGGATTCGAAAGCCACAAGAACTTGTCCTGCGTGCACATTGCCTGGACGCCTCGGGCTCAGCTCACGAGAAACCCGATCGCACCTTCCTAAGAGAGTTTCTTACATTTGCGTGCGATCCTTCGTATAACGATAGGAACGCCAGCGTCTCCAAATCCTCCCCCAGACTCTCAATGTCCGCCTCTCGCCAAGATTGGCTCCATTTATTATCGCCCTTCTGCTCCTGCTGCAGACGGACTGCAGTTGGCTCTATGACTCTACTGCCGACGTAGAATTGCAGATAGACAAGAGGGCAAAGGCGATATGTAATCCGAAATGGGGCGACCTGAAGGGAGTTCTTTACCGTGACCTGAGCTACCAGACCCATACCCGAAAAAGCACGAAGAAGGGCAAGGGGGCCAGTAGCTTCAAGCGCTCATTGGACGCACTACCCGACGGCCGCATCTCTTTTCCTACAAAAGTTCACTCCGTAGATGAAGGCACAGAGGGAATCCGGGCCTTCGGGACGATGCGGCTGCGCATACGCTGCGGCGCAGGCCACACGAGGTGCCACAGGGCGGTGCTCGGCCATGGCGCATAATCGAGTATGTCGAACTCACGGAGAAGCCAGGCAAACTCTATGGGACCGGGAACTGACGACTAGCATTTTTCAGAGTAACTTACGATTCACTACACTAACACCACAGGTAAACATACCAGCGTGGGCACTGGGATGAGACCAAGACGGACGATTAGTTGGTAAAGAGGAAGAGGAAGCGGCGGCTCACCTTCCGAGGGCGTGGCCTATCTGCTGAGCTACATCGCCCTCACCTTTCTGACGCCAATCTTGCTGTTGACCGCCGCTCGTGCTGGCAGTTTTGTGCTCCCGCTCTGAGTGCCCAGCAGAGCCTTTCGTTAGGTCTTGGCGAATTCTCCGTTGGGAATCGTTTCAACTGCGAGCGCTATTGTGGCTCACGAACAATCGCCTGAACCGCAGCTCGCACATGATCGCGTCTCACCTCGATCTCCGGAGCTGCCAGCAGGTCGCGCTGAAACAGAGCGCCCAGCGTATACCCGTTCGACAGGTAGAAATAGCCTAGCCCAGCAATACTGACATAGAGCTGCGTCGCATCGAGCCCGGCCCGCACAGTTCCCGCCTTTTGCCCTTTATCTAACAGCTGCGCAATCTGGCGGATCAAATCTGCGGTCAGGTCGCCACGGGGCCCGGTTTCGGCCGAAGGCTGCGACTGCGTCAGATTGGCATCGTTCAGAATGCGGATGAACTCGGGCCGCTGGACAAAGAAGTCAAAGGTTCGATCCGCCAGCTCCACGAGGGCATCCACGGGGTTGGCCTCGTCGAGTTCGATAGCGAGCTCGTGTTGCCGCATTTCCGTGTACAGCGCCGTCAGTACTTCCTGGTAGAGCCCATCCTTGCTCCCGAAGTAGTGATAGATCATGCGCTTATTGCAGCCGGATTCCTCAGCAATGCGATCGATACGCGCTCCCCCGAGCCCAGCACCGGCAAACTCCTTCACGGCTGCGTCGAGAATATTCTTGCGCGTCTTCTCAGGATTCCGTTTGGCCATGTGCGTCCTAGCTGTGAGTGAGTTCGTTCCGGGATCCCCGAAGATACGCCAAGCGTGCTCACCATTCAAGGAAAGTTTACAACTGCCCATCATCGTCCCGTGCTCAACTCGCCCCACCAACGGATTTTCATCCTACGCGGAAAGTTCGAAAAAGACCGGTTTATCCTGTTGCATACGAGCGTCTTACCATGCATCGATCTCTGCCTCGGAGTCCGTAGCCTTTGGGCCAGTCAGGCTGATTTCTCGCCGTTGTCGCTCAACCGCAATGGCCAGTGCTTATCCAATGCGAGCGCTCGAAATGCCCTCAACTAACTGCTAATGCAGTGCGGCGGCCGCCTCGGCGCTTGCCCCAAGCCGCGCCGACTTGGTGCAATTTGAACTTTGGAGAGAAGGCCATTACGGGCTTCTGGCGGCAATTCGCGAACTGGTTAGCACTTCAAGCTCGTCAGGTGTACAGCCGGCTGTAGCCAAGAGCCAACACTCCGCTTTGCGGGCAGCGCGGCGCCACTCGCTTTAGCGATCCGCATAGTCACGATGCAACAAGCCCAGCACATTAATGGTCTCCGCAACCCACGGTCCAGAGAACGGCACAGTATTCAGGCGGGTCTCGTGGTACTCCAACGCACCTTCGGCGTTCTGCGTCTGAAGAATTGCCAGCAGTGGATCGCCCGTCGGCGGTTTCGCTACCGGGGCCGGATCTGAGAATAGTGACGGCGAGCCCCGTTTGGAGTTAACCGCTAAAGTTGTGTCCCAGGCGGGCTGTGGCATATCTCCCCTGAAAAAGATGCCGGAAAACGAGGCGGCCGGCGTGCGCAATTCGTTGCCCATCGGGCACTTAATCTCGCCACACCACGACTTCCATACTGCATGGGGCACACCTGAAGTTGTGAAGGTTGGACGTGCACCTTTGCAGAGCTACTCTTTCTCTCGGTCCGAGCGCCGCAGGCACAGCAGAAGCAAGCGTGCTCGTAGCGCGTACCTGATTCGCTAGAGCTAGGAACGGGTTACGAATTTCACCAAACGAACGTAACTTCCCCTTCCCTACACACAGTCTCATGAGACACCCCAGATGCTAAAACGATTCCTTACCCTTTCCTTGCTTACTCTGGCCAGCCTGGCAGCCGCCGCCGAGCGCCCCAACTTTGTCTTTTTCCTGGCTGATGACGTCTCCGCCGAAGACATTGGCTGCTACGGAAATGCTGCCCTAAAGACCCCCAACATTGACCGCCTAGCGGCCGCTGGCCTCCGCTTCACGAATGCCTATTTGACGATCAGCAGTTGTAGCCCCAGCCGTTGCAGCATGATCACCGGGCGCTACCCCCACAACACCGGCGCACCAGAATTGCACACCAGCCTCCCTCCAGGCTCCGTCCTCTATCCGAAGTTTCTCAAAGATGCCGGCTACTTCACCGTCTTGTCCGGCAAACATCACATGGGTAAAGTGGCAAACGCTGCGTTCTCCAAGATCACCAAAGGTGGCGGCCCAGGCTCCGAAGAAGACTGGGTGCAGAATCTCAAGACCAGGCCCAAGGGCCAGCCTTTCTTCTTTTGGTATGCCTCAACAGACGCGCATCGTGCGTGGACGGGGGCTAGCAAGAACCTACGGCACTACAAGCCAGAGGAAGTCACCGTCCCGCCCTATCTGGTCGACGGTCCCAAGACTCGCGCCGACCTCTGTGGCTACTATCACGAAGTAAGCCGCTTCGATCACTTCGTCGGCCTGGTCGTCGCGGAACTCAAGAGCCAAGGCGTGCTGGAGAATACTGTCATCATCGTCACCGCAGACAACGGTCGTCCCTTCCCCCGCGCAAAAACCCGACTCTACGACAGTGGCGTCAAGCCGCCGTTCGTCGTCCACGCCCCGCAAACCGCTGCCCGAGGCGTAACCAGCAGTCTGGTCAGCAGCATCGACATCTCGGCTACTGTGCTGGAACTGGCCGGCCTTCCTGTCGATCAGCGCATCCAGGGGGTTAGTTTTGCCCCTATTCTCGCGGATTCGGCTGCGGTCGTGCGCGAGGTCGTATTTGCCGAGCACAACTGGCATGTCTACAGCAATCACGAGCGCATGGTCCGCTTTGGCGACTGGCTCTATATTCGCAACAACATGCCTGACCAGCAAAACCTCTGCTTGGAAGCCCTGAACCCGGACTCGGGCAAGGAACTTGTCGCGGCACATCGGGCAGGCACACTCACTCCGGCACAGCTGAACATCTTCTGGAACCCCTGTCCAGAAGAAGAACTATACCGGGTGAGTACCGACCCTGACCAACTGCGGAATCTCGCCAGCAATCCTGAGAATCAGCCACTGCTGGGCCGCATGCGCGCGGCGCTATCAGACTGGAAAGAACAGACCGGAGACTCCATCCCCAGCAAGCCAACGCCGGACCGCGATGCCAGACCCGGGGCCCCTAGAAAGGATCGCAAATCCTTCAAGCGCGGGGAAATGCCCGGCGACGCCACCAACGCCACCTCCATTAATCACCCAGGGCCCATACGCCTCCGCTGACCCAGCGAGCAGGCAACAATGCCGGGACCACATATGGTATCGTTTTTACTCGGTTTAATTGACTGCCCAGACCCCGGGCTATTGGAGAACAGAAATGGACGCACTCGTGCTGGCGCCTTTATTGCGCGGACTGACTTTCAACGGTGAAAAGGGCGATATCGTCGTTTTTAAGGAAGAGCTAGAGACCGCGGATCTCACATGTGCCGCCGCTGACCTGACTACAGCATTTACCTCAGGCACGCGTTCGGTCAAGATCGCTGGCGTCGGCGGTTTCCTGCTAGGCGAAGACTACGATGACGCCGTGCAGGGCACAGCGACCGCCACCAAACTTACCGGCCGCGCGGCCGTGATTCACAACAAGGTCGCTGTCGTGACTGGCGGTGCCCAGGGCTTTGGCGAAGGAATTGTACGCGAGTTGATCCTGAACGGCGCCCTCGTCTTCATTGCCGACATGAATGTGGACGGTGCCAATAAGCTGGCCGCAGAACTCAATGAACTGGCCGGCCGCACCGTCGCCTTTGGCGTAGCCGTAAACGTCACCGATGAAGAGTCCGTGAAGGCGATGATCGCTGAAATCGTCCTGACCGCGGGCGGAATCGACCTCTTTGTCAGCAACGCTGGCGTACTTAAGGCTGGTAGCGTCAAAGAGCTGTCTCTGCGAGACTTCGAGTTTGTGACCAATGTGAATTACACCGGATTCTTCCTCTGCACCAAGCACGTCGCTCCGGTCATGGAAGCTATGAACCGGCCAACTGGCAGCTACTTCACCGATATCATTTCCATCAGCTCCAAGTCCGCGCTTGAAGGCTCGAACAAAAATGGCGCCTACGCTGGGTCCAAGTTTGGCACGGTTGGGCTGGTCCAAAGCTTCGCCAAAGAACTGGTCACTGATAACACCAAGGTAAATACCGTTTGCCCTGGAAACTTCTTTGACGGGCCGCTGTGGAGCGATCCCGACCGAGGACTGTTCACCCAGTACCTCGCAGCCGGCAAAGTCCCGGGCGCCACGACCATCGCTGGAGTGAGAGCGTTCTACGAAGCACAGGTCCCCATGAACCGCGGCTGTTTTGGCGACGATGTCACCAAAGCAATTCTCTACGCTGTGGAGCAGACCTATGAAACCGGCCAGGCCATCCCCGTCACCGGCGGCCAAGTCATGCTGAACTAGGGAACTAGGAAGACCGAGAGATGAAAGACAAAGTAGCAATCGTGACCGGGGGCGGCTCTGGAATTGGCCAGGCCATCACCAAGACCTTCAGTGAGCGCGGCGCCAGAGTTGTCATCTTCGATCTCAGCGCCGAAGCTGCGGAAGAGACACTCACACAGGTTCGTGAGGCAGGCGGCAGCGTCAGAAATCGCGTCTGCGATGTCAGCAATCAGCAGAACGTAGTAGGCGCCGTGAGCTCGGTAATCGAAGAGTTTGGCTCTGTGGACATCCTCGTAAACAACGCGGGCATTGGCCACATTGGCAGCGTCGAAACCACCACCGAAGAAGATCTAGACCGACTCTATGCCGTGAACGTAAAAGGCGTCTACAACTGCCTTCATGCCTGCGTCCCCCAGATGGTCAAGCAGGGAGGCGGAGCCATCCTCAATCTCGCGTCCATTGCCTCCAAGGTTGGCCTCGCCGATCGCTTCGGCTATTCCATGACCAAAGGCGCGGTCCTGACCATGACCTACTCGGTGGCGATCGACTACGTGTCACAGAACATTCGCTGTAATTGTGTCTGCCCGGGCCGCGTCCACACGGCATTTGTCGACTCCTACTTGGAGAAAAACTTCCCGGGCAAAGAGCAGGAGGTGTTCAAAACACTCGCTGCCTATCAACCTATCGGCCGCATGGGCAAGCCGGAAGAGGTAGCCGCGCTCGCCGCCTTCCTTTGCTCCGACGAAGCCTCATTCATCACCGGCAGTGCTTACGATATAGACGGTGGCGTGACTAATATTCGCTAGCGCCCTGCCCGCTTACTTCACCGTTCAAACGGCTACTCACTCAGGAGAAGAACCCTATGAAACTGATTCGCTTTGGTGCCCCCGGTACAGAGTCTCCCGGCTTGCAACTTGCTGATGGCAGCCGTATTGATGCATCCTCCTTTGGCGAGGACTATGCCGAAGCCTTCTTTGCCACCAACGGACTTGCCCGGCTGTCAGCCTGGGCGGCAGAAAATTCAGCCACCGCGCCCCGCATTGGCGCGGAGGTACGCCTCGGCCCGCCAATTACACGCCCCAGCAAGATCATCTGCATCGGCCTGAATTTCAGCGATCATGCCGCAGAATCCGGCATGGCCGTCCCCGAGGAGCCTGTCGTATTCTTCAAGGCCAGCAGTTCCCTCGTGGGCCCGAATGACAACCTGATCATTCCCCGCGGAAGCGAGAAGACAGACTGGGAAGTCGAGCTGGCCGTGGTCATCAGCAAGCGTACTTCCTATGTCACCGAAGCCAATGCCATGGACTACGTAGCCGGCTACGCGTTGCATAATGACTACAGCGAACGCGCCTACCAACTTGAACAGGGCGGCCAATGGGTAAAGGGCAAAAGCTGCGACACCTTCGCCCCGCTCGGCCCTTTCCTTGCGACTCAGGACGAGATCGAGGACGTCGACAATCTCGACATGTGGCTGACCGTGAACGGCGTGTCCAAGCAGCAGGGCAACACCGACAAGTTCGTCTTCAACATCCCGCAAGTGATCAGCTATCTGAGCGAATTTATGACGCTGCTCCCCGGGGATGTCATCTCCACTGGCACACCGCCGGGCGTCGGCCTCGGCTTTGACCCGCCACAATATCTGAAAGCAGGCGACGTCATCGCGCTGGGTATCACTGGACTCGGCGAATCCAGCCAGACTGCAGTAGCCTGGGGCACGGCGTAAGCGCTTCGCCAACATCATGCCACACTTACTCCACGCTCTAAAAATCCACCCGGACGACAACGTCGTCGTGGCTGCGGTCCCTTTGAAGAAAGGCCAGCAGATCGAGGTGGCGGACCAGTTGCTCATGGTACCCCGCAATCTCCCGATTGGTGCCAAACTCGCCATCGTGCCACTTCCCACTGGCTCCAAGGTGCTCAAGTTTGGCGAGTCAATCGGCTCCGCCACTGCGGACATCGCAGTGGGCGACTACATACACACACACAATCTGGCCAGCGACTACATCCCCACGCCGGAGAACGGACGGTAGTACTATGCTAGGATACCTTCGAGAGGATGGCAGTAAGGGCATTCGCAACATCACCGCCGTCGTCTACCTGGTGGAATGCGCCCACCACGTGGCGCGTGAGATCGTATTGCCCTTCCGAGACCAGAACGTCCACTTGATCGGCTTCTCTGGCTGCTATCCCAACGCTCACGCCTCCACCATCGTTCGCCGCCTGTGCACTCACCCGAACGTCGGCGCAGTGCTGCTGGTCTCTCTGGGCTGCGAGAGTTTCATTCGTCGCCCCGTCGAGCAAGCAGTCCGTGACTCGGGCCGCCCCTTGGAGACGCTTACCATTCAGCAAGTAGGCGGCACCCGTCAGAGCATTGAACGCGGACGCCAGTGGATCGAGGACACCTTGCCCGTGCTAGCAGCCGTTCCGCGCATCGAAATGGCCGTCTCCGACCTCATCATCGGCACCATCTGCGGTGGCTCGGATGCCACCAGCGGCATGACTGCCAATCCCGCCATTGGCGCTGCATTTGACCGCTTCATCGATGAAGGAGCCGCCTGCATCTTCGAAGAAACCGGCGAACTCATTGGCTGCGAGCAGTTTCTTTCTCGCCGAGCAGCCACCCCTGAGCTTGGCCAAGCCATGGTCGACAGCATCCGAAAAGCCGAGCGTTACTATGATACGCTCGGCCACGGCAGCTTCGCCTCTGGCAACTCTCTCGGCGAGTTGACCACCCAAGAAGAAAAATCACTCGGTGCGTACTGCAAGAGCGGCACTCGTCCCATTTCCGGCCTGTTGCATCCGGGCGACCAGCCTCCCGGGGGCGGCCTCTATTTATTGGATGTGGTACCTGACGGCGAGGTCCGCTATGGCTTCCCCAACATCAACGACAATCTGGAGATCACCGAACTGATCGCCTGCGGCTCACACGTCACGTTGTTTGCCACTGGCCGTGGCTCAGTCGTCGGCTCCGCGATCGCCCCAGTCATCAAAATCTGCGGCAATCAGCAGACCTACCATCGCATGAGCGAGGACATGGATGTGAACGCTGGCGCGATCCTCGAAGGCACCAGCGACCTCGAAGCCGTCAGCAAACAGATCTACGACCTCACCGTGCACGTCGCCAGCGGGAAGCCCAGCTGCTCCGAAGCTCTTGGCCACCAGGAATTCTGCGTCACCTACAAGTCCTTTGAGCCACTGGGGCCATCCTGCCTGGCTAGGTAAAAAGGCCAAATTTCAAACGGCCAAAAAAATCTCGGTTATCGGACCACGAAAAACTGCTCGCAAATCAGAGCATATTACTGGGGAGAGGAAAGGCCGGGTTCATACAGGGACGTCTGAGGTCTGGCAGGACAGGCCCAACGGTCCGTTGGCTTTTGCACCGTAAGCTTTCGGCGTTCTGTTCCTTGGGCTGTGGTAAAGGCCCCCACCTATGCATTCCCCGACTGCTCGCTCGCCAGAATCAAAAATGAAGAAAATCATTTTTCCCTGCTGTCTTGAACCTGCTCCCCGAGCCACTACCAGACTGTTAGCGCCTGAGGACTAGTAGGCGCCAACATCATCGCCACCGCCACGCGAGCGCAGTTCAGGCGGCACCATAGAGCCATCTCCACGCACGTTGGCGGAACTAGAAAGGCCAAAGAACATTATTAACCTGAGTGAAGTCGATGACGACTGGCAGTTTTCTGGGCAGGGCTGGGGCATGGTCCCGAAAACGCTGTTGACTTAGGTCGATCCGACTTCCAAAGGAGTATCTCTCGGCGTTTGCCAATAACCACTCGCTGAGCCTGCACTCGGGCGAGCGCTTGAACTACCTCTTTGTGACAGGCCATGTCCTCACACTGGTCCGTAACCATGCGGAAGTGATTGACACCAGCACCACCAACCTGCCCGGCGGCGGCTGGACCCTCAACCTAACGACGACTGAGCCACTGCAGCCAGCAGCGCAAAGACGCTACTTCTTTGCGGACTTCGCAGCCTGTTTCAGCCGATCTGCTAGCTTGCTGTGCCCACTCTGACTGGCAAACCAGGCAGAAGTTTCGCCATCGACATCCACGGCGGTCGGATCTGCGCCCTCGGCGAGTAGCAGCTCGACTACTTCCGCTTGGCCCTCTGCCGCCGCGAACATCAATGGCGTCCAATTCTCGTGCCCATCGGCCAGATTCACATTTGCTCCGGCCGCCAGTAGGACTGAGACCGTATCGACGTAGGGGCCAGTTGCGGCAAACATCAGCGCAGTGCGATTGATCTGATCGCGGGCATCCACCACCGCCCCCGCGAGAATCAGGTGGTCAGCGACATAGGTGTGCCCATTGAACGCAGCCAGCATCAAGGCCGTACGATTGGTTTCATCCACTTGGTTTACCTCTGCGCCGCTCTCAATGGCCTTCTGCACCACCTCCATCACGCCGTCCAAAGCTGCCTGAAAGAATTCCTCCTGGCTGATCTTGGCAGCGGGCTTTGCCTTTTTTGCTCCGGGTAAGGGCTCAGCGCTCGCGGGATCCGGCTCTGGAGTTAGGTCCGGCGCTGGTTCTGCCGTCACGCTTTCGGGCGTTGCTGCCGTGGCAATCGGTCCTTGGGCTGCCGCAGACCCTGGTTCGGTTTTCTGTGCGCCACAGCCGACTGCAATCAACAGGGCAGTGAGGAAAAGTGCGTAGTGGATCAATTGAATACGAAGGTGCATACAAGGCCGAGAGGAGTCAGAGAGAAGTAAACCGCCACTGTACGCGCCTCATCGGAGACCACAACCCGTTGGCATGGCATCCAAAGGTTTGTGGCCAGACATACGAGCACGGTGACTCGTCCTACCTGACAATGACGCTAATCTAGGGGGTATTTGTAGGATTGGAGGTTGAGGACGCGGGGCGGAGCCCCAACGCTACTTCTTGGGGGATATCACGCAGCGGGAAGTGCAGAAGGCCGTGCTTCTCCGAACCACACAGAATCTGCTCCACTACGGTACATACCGCTGCCTACTCGAGTCTTTTTTAAATGCAAAAGGTGGACTTAAGTCAGTGCCATCGCGTCCTATCTGAAGCTCAGGGCATTACGTTGAAACTGAGAGGAGCATCGCCGGTAAAGAAGTAGAACAAAGCGCTGATCACGGCCGGGACTAGCGCGCCGAGCAGGTCCCCGGCGATCAGTTCGATCATGACGGGCTTCACGCGTTGCACTGTCACCGCTCCGCCAACGTCCGTGATCGAGGCCTTACTCAGCGAGCCAACAAAAAAGGAAAACGCCAGTTTACCACAGTGCCACGAGGACCGGAACAGCAGGACGGCGGGATTGATGGACCAGCCCGGTATCCGAATACAGCCGATGTAGGCACTGATCACGAGGATGGCCCCAACGGCGGCGCTGGATAAGAATACAGAATCAGGCTGGGCAGCTGCGATCCGTTGCCAAGCGCTAAGTCCATCGGACTCAAGGAGCCTTCCCTGAGGCACCAGCCGCTGGGCAATGGCTGTCGAATTATCGAATGGATAGCTAGCCACGATTTTGGTAAGCCACCAGCCAGCGAGCATGTCCGTGCCATGCTTGTCCTGAATCGTCAGCATGGCCCCATGACCGATCGATTGAAGCCGGTCACGCAGCACAGGAACACAGAGCCCCAACGCCCAATCAATAAGGCGCGCAAAGTCACAATCGAATCACCGGCGGTATGCTGCGAATGCTGCTCGGCAGCATATAGAAGGCGATAGCCGAGACGGTGGGACTCCCTTCGAAGATTCGGATTGCGTGGGCGGCATGGTAGCGTCTTCCCGATGAGTAGCAAGGCTCGCAACACGACGGCACAGGGCCTCCGGATCGTACGAATCGTCTCCGTGCGCACCGCTCTCACAAAGATCTCGCTTCAGCTATTGCCCCGCACGCAGCCAGATCAATCTTGCAGAATTCCTGCGCGGGGACCTACCGCTTGAGCACCCACTGGGAGCTAGCCCTGCCGTCCACGGGCAGATTAAAGACCATTCTATACGTACCGGACGCAGCATCAAAATCCGTCTGCCAGAAGTCATTGCCCTGTACCGCCTGGTCAAGCCGAACCTCGACACCAGCCGTCACGTCGTAAATGCCGTACCCTTCAGGCGAAGCGAGCCCCTCAAAGCGGATTGGGATGAATCCCAAACCGCCCTTGATGGTGACCGTGACCTGCGATTGCTCGGCGGCGATCACGATGGGCAAATCCTGGAGGAGCGTCCCCCCCTCAACGACAACCTTGGGGCTATTGCCCGTGACTTCGCGGTAGGTCGTCTTCCAAGAGTTCGGGTTCTCGGCGAGATGCTGGCGATAGCCTTCGTTAAGGCCCGCATAGTGTTCTACGCTCGGAGCAAGATGGAGCCAGTCCGCGTCGAATGTTACCCGGTCACCGGCTTGGTAGCTCTCAACGTCAGGCGGCGGCACAATCCGCGCATCGATGAGTTGGTTCCCCTCCTTTGTCCCACTACTGCGCACTTCCAGAAAGGGATTGGTAACAGCCTTCCCTCCAAAGGTGGCGCCAAAATCGCGAATAACCATGCTGATATATCCGGAATGCTTTCCTGCGACATAGGGCGAACTGACCCACCACGGCCCGGGCCCGGGCAGCTCAACAGCGGGCAACAGGACTTCATTCGCCGCCGAGGCGCCTTTAACCGTGAACGTGTCGAGCAGCCCTTCCGCGTTCCCGAAGAAGACATGCCCGTCGAGCTTCTGCTTAAGGTCAAGACTGTAGCGTTTGCTCATGAGCGAAGTATTGGCAGTAGGCAGTGGCTTCTGGAAGGCGTAGCTGAGTTGTTGGAAAGTGCGGCCATAGTCGTTTGTGCGGGCGAATTGAATCCGTGCGTCTAACAGCGCATCGCGTCCAGAGCCATAGGCGCCGACATAGCGCACGTCCGACAGGCATGGGCCATGCGCCAGGTACGCGGTCTTCATCCCAGCAGCGGCAAGTTTGCGGTCGCCAAGATCATAGATGCTCAGCCAGTCACCGCCCCAGACCGCGTCGGTCCAAGTCCAAGGAGCGCCATCTTTGCCCTTTTGGGTGAGGGGCGCACGCACATCGCAGATTAGCACATCGGTCAGGCTCATATCCACATCGTAGGTGATCGCCTCCCCACCACAAGCCAGCGCCAACTGGTCCCAGCGCTGGTTGCCGCCGTAGCCGATCAGACAAAGCTGGGCATGGCTGGCAGATGGCAAGGTTCCGTAGAAGCCGTACGGGATTCGTAGCCGATAGCGGTTTGCCCCGGGCTGCGCCGGGATCATGGCAAACGCCCGGAGATAGGACCCCATAGCCCGGTGGTGCCAATTTTTGCTCAGTTGTACGTGAATTCCCGTTGGCGTGCCGTCGTCATTGCAGAGGATCGGGACCAGGCCGGTAATGTTTGCGATTCCGCGCAGATCAAGCAAGAACGGGATCGTCGCGGCCGTCTCGCCGTTGTAGTCGAAGGCAATGCCGAATTCATCGTAATCGGTAATCTTGACGTAGCCCTCTTCGAACGTCCGCTCTAGCCCTTCGACAGTGGCGACATGGCCGCCGAACTCCGGCTGATAATTGATCGGAAAACTTTGGCCACTGACGTACGTCACAGCCCCGGATACCTTATTAACCGCTGGTTCACTGGCCCCCATTGGACAATGCAGTATCAGACTCCGGGCTTCATTGAGTGCCCAAGCCGCCCCCTCTGCCTTGGTCTCCCAGTTCCCGGCCGCGCCTTTCAGCGCCAGACGAAACGTGGGATTAGCCCAGCCATGAGGAATGTCTTCCGCCGACATCACCCCAAAATTCTCTTCGAACCCAAGCCCCTCACGATTCGGAATTTCTCGCGGGTTCTCGTGATGCGCGAGGATCTCCTCTGCCGACAGGGCACGATTCCAAATCCGGACCTCATCGTATATCCCCTTTAGTGGCGTGGGCATGTGACTCACGCCATCCGGACGGGTTCCAATACGTAGCGCGCCAGTGCCTTTAACCCGCTTGCGGCCGACCTGCGTCTCGCCCTGCAAAATGCCATTCATGTAGAACCGCATCATGTCCCCATCGTAGGTGCCCACCAGATGCTTCCAGGCGCCAGGTGCGTCGCCTTCTCGGCTCTTGTGCCCCGTCACCCGCGCCTGATTATCCCGGCCCTTGCCAATATTCATGACGAAGTTAATCTCGAACGGTGAGTAAATGAAGCCGAAGCAACCCTCCTCCCATTCATTTTCGTTCTTGCCGATTACCCATTGATGGATCGTTTGATCGGCGAATTGCGTGGGTTCGTGAAGCCACATCTCCAACGTGAAGGTCTCGCTTTCCATGCCGTCCTGGTGCGGAAAAGTCACGTCCTGATCCATGATCATGTGTGCGGCACCGCTGACGCCATGGCCAACCCGACCGTCGGCGAATTCTACGATGGGGGTAACCTTGGCCGTCAGAGTTAGCGAGTCTGGCCAGGCGACCAGCTTGAGTTCCCCGCTACAGGTCAATAACTCCCCAGCGTCATTTCGCAGCGCCAGCCTTCTCAGGTCAAAGTGCTGGGCAACCTGGCCCGACTCCCACATCCAGGCCTGCTTCAAATCGGCAGTCTTAGCGCGATAAGGGACCCCATCGACAGTCACTTCCACGAGCAGCGACGCGGGCTCCAGCTTCGCCAAGCGGCTATCCCGAGCCACTGCGGCAGACTCGAAATCAACACCGTCAGTAAGAAGGCCAAAACGAGCGTGCTCCAACTTATCCAGATCCACAGTCAGGCCGTAGCCCTGGGCCTCGATAGCCAGGACCGGCGGCGTCGTGTCACCTTCCAGGCGCTTCCAGCCATTCAGCCAGTAGCCATACGTAAAACCGTCACGATCCATGCCATCCGCTTCCGAGTTTCCAGTAGGCCGCAAAGTGGTGCAGCCAGCGATCAGGATGACTAGCGCCAGGCCCGTTAGAATAGGGATTCGTCGTTTCATTTACAAAGTTTCTCAAGTGTCGTCCGGCCGTTAAAAGTGTCTAAATGGGATAAACCGGGATTGCCATCGACTAACTGCTGACCGCACAAATCGCCCAAATAAAACCGCTGCGTCATGCCCCCTTTGAAAGGCTACTTCGATTATCCTTCAGCCGATCCCAGAACATCCTCCGCGATCTCTGCACAGCCACCAGCCTGTGGCCAGGGATAAGTCCGGAAGCCCTCTTGGTCGCTCTTGCCCCAACTCGGCAGACTCCGTGCCCAAGCAATCAACTCTGCGGCCAAATCTGCGACGATCTCAGGCTCGTAACGCGAGCAGTCCGCAGTCTCGCTGGGATCCCGCGAGAGGTCAAAGAGCTCGGACTTACTCCCGCTCGCGTTCATCATTAGCTTCCAATTCCCCTTGCGCATGGCATAGCGCAGACTGAACTGAATATGCCGCCCCCAAGAGCCGAAGCGAAACTCCCAAAACAGCGCGCCATCTCTCTGCACCGAGTTTCCTAGAAACGCCTCGCTCATATCCTGGCCATCCAGCCCTGGCGGCGGCTCAATCCCAGCCATGCTACAGAACGTCGGCAGCAGATCCGTAGCGCTCATGATCGTATCATTATCGACCACATCCTTCGGAGTCCTTCCCGGCCACCGAGCGATGAACGGCATCCGAACGCCTCCTTCATAAAGACTGGCCTTGATCCCACGAAACGGGCCAGTGCGCCCAGCACCGCTGTTTGAGGTCCCGGTATCCCAGACCGGCGCCGGGCCATTGTCGCTGGTGAACACGATCACCGTATTGTCTGCCAGTCCCAAGTCATCCAGCCCATCCAGCAACCGTCCGATCTGGCGGTCCAAATTAGCAATCGCCGAGTAATACACGCACATCGCGCCGGAGTCCTTGTCCGAATCGCCACGAAACGGCGTCAGCTCCCGAAACTCCTCCATCTGCTCCGGCGATGGATCTAGCACACCATGCGGATCCATAAACCAGACATTCAGCAAGAACGGCTTTGTTGCGTTCCGCCCCTCGAGAAACTCAAGCGAGCGATTGACGATTGCTTCGGAGGACGTGTGCTGCGCTTGGACTTCGCCCTGATCGGTCCGCCAAAGCGGCTCACCTCGCATCGCGTTACAGGCCCAATTGTCGAAGCCATAGTCGCCAGCATCGGGTGCATCGGGATTGTTCTTGGCATTCCAAGCACCGCTCATGTGCCACTTACCAAAGTGCGCCGTCTCATAGCCAGCATCGCTCAACACCGATGCCAGATTGGGCGCTGTTGGCTCCAGCAAATTCTTCTGGCCAATGGCTTGATCCTCTGCTGCTTGGCCGTGAATCGCAAAATCGATGCCGTGGCGCGCCGGATACTGTCCGGTCATAAAGCCCACCCGCGAAGGCGAACAGACCGGAGAATTCACGTAGAAGTTAGTTACCCGAACCCCCTCACTAGCCAGCTTATCCAGCACGGGCGTCTGGATCTTATACCGCCCGAAGCAGGCGGAGTGCCCGAAGCACCCCAAGTCTTCCCAGCCCTGGTCATCCGTGAGTATAAATACAAAATTCGGTCTTTTCTGCGCCATGGTACAACTCCTTCTGGCAAGCGGGGTGTTAGCATTAGCTCTACACTAACGCGAACTTCGACCTTTCTCTCGCAAGTTGTACTGAACTCCTAAAAAGGACACCCTTATCGCCCAGGAGTCAACCTCTATCGGAGTCCCACATAGTTTCGGTGACGTTGGCCACGGTAGCGAGGCTGCCGTCAGAGCAAGTGAGGGTGTCATAGAACTTCGGGGCCTCCACATGGCCATCGCCAAACAGATAGTTTGCCGATAGTCCATGCACCCAATATCCGTCGAACTGCAAGTCCTCTAACCGATCCGCGCGATGATGGTCCTGCCAGCTGTTGCCCAGCAGATTGCCAGCGACGGCAGCAATAGCGCTGCAAGGATTGCAATGATCGTGATGACAACGAAAAGCGCGATGAGCGTAAACTTGTGCCGAGAATGCCGCCGAGCGGTTTTCATGCGATGGGTCTCCTCACTGACGACCGTCTCCACAGTTCAAGCTGGCCAATACAACCTCCTTTATCCCTGGCTTGGGGAAGGCTGCAATTCAGCAAAGACTAGATGAGTTTCCCGCATTGATTCAAGCCGTTGCAGCGAATAGGTTGCTGCCCATCTCCCCTGCCAAAATCCCAATATTCGGAAACAGCTGACAGATTATTAAAGCACATGCCTTCTGGCAAGCAGGTCTCACGGTATATGAATCTGCAAATGCGCACCTGCAAAGAACAACCTTGATCGAGTGGGAATCCATAGTAACGTCAACTGCGAGCAGGCAGCAATAGGTATGCCCCCAACGGCAACGAAGGAGTTTCCGCGTGACGATCTCAGAAACACCTAGAATCAGTCGACTGGATTTTACGCGAGCTGCCAGCGGGGGAACTGTCGCCACTGCCCTCTGCATCATACTTCTCCTTCTACTTACGTCCTGCGCGACTACAGGAGATCGCAATCCGGGACTAGAAGTCAGCGTCGAACACATTTCCGCCCCCGAGATTCAATTGTTCGCAAGTCGGGCAACGGTCAGAATCAGAATCGACAACGAAACAGCTGAGCCGGTCACACTTTCCGGTGGCGTCCATCACATTCGCATCAACGAGCGCCGAATCGGCAAAGCAATGGACAACGCAAACACCGTGATCCAGCCGTTTTCCTCAGTCACTCGACAACTTCCCCTGACCCTTAGCAATCTTGGTCTGATTCGCAGCACCCGTGCAACGATCGACCACAAAGAGGTCACCTACCGACTCGACAGCCAGCTCTCGATCAAGTCGTCGTCTGGTTTCAGAAAGTGCTCCCTGCGCCGCGAAGGCGAAGTCTCGCTGGATGAACTGATTCCAGCCCAGTCAACCGCACCCGGCTTAACACCGGTACTGATCACGCCTTAGCCACGCTGGGAGCCTTCTTGGTAGGCGCACCCGTCTGCTCACTGGCGGTGGTCGGGGGCGGTATCCGTTTCCGGTGGTCCGAGTATCCGAAAATCCTCTAATGGGTGGGGCGTTCTGCAGAATCCGCGTAGGTGAGAGCTGTGGCATGAATTCTGCATGGGGATGGCATGAGACCATCTATTGACATGAAAGGCGCGGCCGACCTGAGCGCCCCGTACGGCCAGTCAAACTGGCAAGTTGCCTGAACTCATGCTGGACCTCGCAACATTCGTTGGCAGCGCGGTTCTCTTCATGGGAGCACTTGGCGCGGCACTTGCTGCGGTTCTTGCAATTGCCAACAAGAAGCTGCATGTGGCGGACGATCCCCGCATCGAACAGGTCGATGAGTTGCTACCGCAAGCCAACTGCGGCGCCTGTGGCAGCCCCGGTTGCCGCGCATTCGCCGAAGCCTGCGTCGATGGGGAGAAGAATCCCGGCCAGTGCACAGTCAACAGCAAAGACATGGCGGCTTTCATTGCGGAGATACTGGGCGTGGAACTCGGTCAGCAGGAGCGTCAAGTGGCCCGTCTGGCGTGTGCTGGAGGCAATCACGTCTCGCGCATGCGTGCCCTTTACAAGGGAGTTGAGAGCTGTCGCGCAGCGGTCGTCACCGGCGGTGGCGGAAAGTCCTGCGCCTGGGGCTGTTTAGGATTGGGAGATTGCGAGCGATCATGCGACTTCGGTGCCATCTATATGGATGAGCACGGACTGCCGGTCGTGATCGAGGAGAAATGCGTCGCCTGCAACGACTGCATCCTCGCCTGTCCGCTCCACCTTTTTTCACTGCAACCGGTCAGCCGCAAATTATGGGTCGCCTGCAAGAGCCTGGCGGAAGGTGACGATGCCCTCGCCGACTGTGAAGTTGCCTGCACCGGATGCGCACGCTGCGTCGCCGATGCACCGGAAGGGCTGATCAGTATCCGGGAAAACCTGGCCGTCATTGATTATACGAGAAACCAAATGGCCACACCACTGCCGACGCAGCGTTGCCCAACGGGCGCGATCGTCTGGCAGGAAAAGCAGAAAGTTGTTAAAGGGATGGCAGCAAAGCGCATCATCCGCAACGATCCCCTGCCCCTTGACGCCGACCAGCTTCAGTCACGCAACCAGCGATCTTACTCCGCATGAGCCCAAAGGAGAGAGCCCAAATGGCTTCTAAAAACAAGAATCCAAAATACCCAGGAATTCCCGTTGCAATGGACGGAAATTCAGCTGTGATCATGTGTGAACGGGAGTCCAGTGATGCGGCTGGTTCGTATCCTATTACCCCCTCAACCCAGATGGGGGAGTATTGGGCAGAAGAAACTGCCAAGGGACACATCAACACTGCGGGGCGGCCTCTGATCTTTGTCGAGCCCGAAGGTGAGCACGCCGCTGCAGGCGTCACCGCCGGCATGTCGATGAGCGGTCTGCGCGCCTCAAACTTTTCGTCAGGTCAGGGCATTGCCTACATGCATGAGTCGCTCTATGCGGCGGTTGGCAAGCGCTTGCCCTACATCCTTAACATCGGTTGTCGCGCCATCACCAAGAGCACGCTCAATGTGCACGCCGGGCACGACGATTATCATCTAATGGATGACACCGGTTTCATCCAGACAATGGCCAAGAACGCGCAGGAAGCAGCGGACCTCAACCTGATCACCCGCAAGATCGCCGAGCTGTCATTGACGCCCGGCGCGGTCGGCCAGGACGGCTTCCTGACCACACACCTCATCGAGACGCTCAAGGTTCCGGAGCGCGAGCTAATCGCGGAGTTCCTCGGGTTGGCGGAAGACATTATCGACACCCCAACGCCCGGCCAGGAACTCCTCTATGGCAAGACCCGGCGCCGCGTGCCCAAACTCTGGGATGTCGATAATCCCGTGCTGTCCGGTCCGGTGCAGAACCAGGACGCCTATATGCAATCCGTGGCTGGCCAGCGCCCATACTTCTTCGACCATGTCCGCGAAATCACCGACCAATGCATGGCCGAATACGCCGCACTGACCGGACGCAGCTACACTCGCGTCGCCACCTACAATTGTGACGATGCCGAATACATCGTGCTCGGCCAAGGCAGCTTGAACGGAACAGCCGAGGCCGTTGCCGACTACCTGCGTGAATCGCGTGGGCTCAAGGTCGGTGTTGTCAACATGACCATGTTTCGCCCCTTCCCAAGCGACCTTATTGGCAAGATTCTCAAGGGCCGCAAGGGCGTGGTTGTGCTCGAGCGGACCGACCAGCCGCTTGCCAGCGATCTGCCTCTGATCCGCGAAATCCGCGCCACTCTGACAAAGTGCTTGGAGAACGGCTTCGAAAAGTGCGCCCTCCCCTATCCAGATCTCGCAACCTACAACACTGTCCAGGACATGCCGCCGCTGTATTCAGGCTGCTTCGGGCTCGGGAGCCGCGACCTTCAGCCGGAAGGCGTTGTCGGTGCCATCGAGAACATGCTTGACGGCGGCGCCAAGAAAAAGTTCTTCTACTTGTCGATCGACTTCATTCGCAGTAAGCCATCGACTCCGAAGGCCAATATCTACCAGCAGGAGATTAAGGATCGCTACCCGACCGTGAAGGCGCTTGCGGTCAAGGGAAGTGAGAATCCGAACCTGCTGCCCCAAGGCGCGATCACAGTGCGCATGCACTCCGTCGGGGGCTGGGGGGCCATCACCACAGGGAAGAACCTTGCGATCACGCTCTATGAGCTACTTGGCTACGACATCAAGGCGAATCCTAAATATGGGTCTGAAAAGAAGGGCCAGCCAACCACTTATTACCTCTCGGCCGCACCCGAACCCATTCGCATCAATTGCGAGTATTACTTTGTCGATGCGGTGCTCTCCCCGGATCCGAACGTTTTCAGTCACTCGAATCCTGTCTTTGGCTTGAAACAGGGCGGTACGTTCATCATCCAGAGCGACCGCGAAACCGCGGAAGCCGTCTGGGAATCAATCCCTGAAAAGGGCCGAAAATACATTATTGCCAACGAGATCCGCGTCTTTTTCCTCGACGCGTTCAAGATCGCCCGGGAAGAAGCAACCGATCCCGAACTGCAGTTCCGCATGCAGGGCATCGCCTTCCAGGGCGCATTCTTTGCAGGTTCCACACTCATGAAGACGTCAGGTCTCACCGAAGCATCCCTGTTCGAGGCCATTCATCAACAGATCGAGAAGAAGTTCGGCTCCAAGGGCGCACGCGTCGTCGAGGACAACATTCGCGTCGTGCGTCGTGGCTTCGACGAAGTCACCGAGATAGTGGACAAGCCCGACGTAGCTGCGGCCCAAACCGGCATCCGCAAGGAAACCAACCTGCCGATGATGCTCAAACGCATCCCCGCCAGCGACGATCCCAAGACGGATATCCATCGCTACTGGGAACAAACCGGAAGCTTGTACGCCAGCGGAAAACCCAACGACAACCTTGCGGACCCGTTCAACGCGCTTGCCTTGATCCCGGCCAGTACCGGCGTCTTCCGCGACATGACGGTAATTCGCTTCAGTCACCCCGTCTGGGATCCCGAAAAATGCACGGCTTGCAGTGAATGCTTCACCGTCTGCCCGGACAGTGCAATTCCGGGATTGGTCAACAGCGTCAGCGATGTCTTCCAGGCAACCATCAAGCGTATTAAAAAACAAGGCCACGACGTCAAACTACTCCCCAAGGCACTACGCACTGTCGAAAACAAGATGCGGGACAACATCGGCGACTGGGACACGAACTCAATTGACACGGGTCCATTGCTTGACAGTGCCATCAGGCAGACGATTGCCGAAGCCAACGGCGAGGCCAAGGCGCTCGAAGAAGAGTTTGGCTGGTTCCGCGATGCAATGGCCGACTTCAAGTTCACCCTGACCAAGCCCTACTGGGCACAACGCGAAAAGTCCCAGCCCGGCAGCGGTGGGCTCTTCGCCATCACCGTCAACCCGTACACCTGTAAGGGCTGTATGCTGTGTGTAGATGTCTGTGACGACGACGCGCTGACGGTTGTCCAGCAAACTGAGGAAACAACAAAGACACTCAAGAAGGACTGGGACTTCTGGCTCGATCTGCCGAATACCTCACGCGACTTCATTCGCATCGACGATATCGACGAAAAAGTCGGCGCGCTCGAAACCATGCTGCTCGATAAATCAATCTACAGCTCGATGGTCTGCGGCGACGGTGCCTGCACGGGGTGCGGTGAAAAGAGCGTCCTTCACCTCTTCACCAGCACCATCACAGCGCTGATGCAGCCACGTGTGAAGAAGCAGGTGGCGCGAATCGATGAACTCATCGCAGCGCTCGAAGGCCGCATCCGTGCCAAGCTGGCTGAATCGGTTGACATCTCAGACCTGCCTGCCGTTGAGGGCGCGATCGCGGAAAGCAAGGGCCATGACCTGAAGCTCTCGACACTCGCCGAAAAGCTAGATGAGGGCAAGGCCGGCACCCCGATCGACCAGGAATGGCTGCAATGGGTCACCAGGCTTCTTGCCCAACTGCGCGACCTCAAGTGGCGCTATACCGAAGGCCAGACCAAGAAAGGTCGAGCCGCTCTCGGATTTTTGAACTCTACCGGCTGCAGTTCGGTCTACGGGTCTAGTTGGCCGTACAATCCCTATCCATTCCCCTGGTCCAACCACCTCTTCCAAGACGCGCCTTCGGTTTCAATGGGCGTCTTCGAAGGGCACATGCGCGCCATGTCAGACGGCTTTAAGGCCATCCGCATGGCAGAGGCGGAACTGAGCGGCAATGCAAACTTCAAAACGCTCGCAGCCTCCCTCCAGTATTTCTCATGGCGTGAGTTTAGCGACGACGAGTTCCTGATGTCACCCCCGGTTGTCGCTGTGGGTGGTGACGGGGCCATGTACGACATCGGCTTCCAGAACCTCTCGCGAATGCTGATGGCCGGACGCCCGATCAAAGCGCTCGTGCTCGACACCCAGGTCTACTCCAACACCGGTGGCCAGGCGTGCACATCCGGCTTCACTGGCCAGGTGTCCGACATGGCCCCGTACGGGAAGGCCTGGAAGGGAAAGATGGAAATCCGCAAGGAAATGAGCCTCATCGCCGCGGCACATCGTACCGCCTTCGTCCTGCAAAGCAGTATCGCCAACCATACACACATGATCGAAGGCTTCATCGACGGGCTCAACTCCCGCCGCCCCGCCATCTTCAATCTCTACACAACCTGCCAGCCGGAACACGGAGTGCCGGACGACTCCGCCGCACAGCGCAGTAAAATGGCCCTCGAATCACGCGCTTACCCGATGCTGCGTTTCGATCCGGATGCTGGCGCAACCTGGGAAGACTGTTTCGATCTCGACGGCAACCCGGACATCGACAACGATTGGCCAACCTACAAGCTCGATTATCTCGACGAGGAAGGCAACCAGCAGCAAATGGACCTTCCGCTGACATTCGCCGACTTCGCCGTTCAGGAAGGCCGCTTCCGGAAGCACTTCCGCGTCGCCAAGCCAGACACTTGGAATGACAACATGGTGCCACTGGCCGAGCTTCTCCAACTGGATCCTGATGATCGCGAGGACCAAGTCCCCTACATCTGGGCCGTCGACAAGAAAAACCACCTCATCCGCGTCATCGTCGCCGACGAGATCGTTCGCTCGACCGAAGAGCGGCTTGGTTTCTGGCACTTGCTCAAGGGCATCGCCGGACTCAGCGATAAGGTCGATCCCGAAGAAATCGCGGCACAGGTCCGCAGTGAAACCGCGCAAAAGCTCGCCTCAGGCCTCATGTCCATGCTCCAAGGCGACGGGACCTTTACGGCTTCTCCCCCAGTCGATCCAGCGGCAGCACTGGCGGCCACGC
>Ga0115566_10000319_pt1 | contig 41105 bp, 29 predicted proteins | sample COGITO_mtgs_1204_3_FD_87173 | JGI IMG/M metagenome (GOLD analysis project Ga0115566, IMG submission 87173) | Pelagic marine microbial communities from North Sea - COGITO_mtgs_120405 | ecosystem: Environmental > Aquatic > Marine > Epipelagic | place: Germany:Helgoland, sampling site Kabeltonne...
ACCTGACCGTTGCGCTCAACGCTGCCCATCCCTCCTCCAAACCGGACGGCATCGGCCGAAACCACCTTGCCTATATCCCAACTTTCATTGGTGAGCTCTACTTGAGCCTTCGCTGGATCAACCCCGGCATTGAATCTCCACGTTCCTACATACACCCAGGTCTGGGCCATCATTCCTTGATCAACTGATATGGAAGACGAACCGCCCGCATGATGAACCGTGTATCGTGCATCGGAGGTAGCATTCTCCTCTTGCCCCCAGGATACGTACACAGCGTACTCGCCATCCTCTGGAATAAGTGGTGTCCAAGAAATGGAGGCCGAAGCTATAGAGTCTGTTCTTGAGATCCGGTAGGTACCCTGCCTAAAGGGATTTTCATCCCTCAGCACATTTAAGGGGGCAAAGCCGGCTTGAGCCCCTTCTTTCCACGCATAGGAAAGTTCGCCAATCTCAAGATATCTGCTCCCGTCCATGGGTGGCACATCGCCGTCAATTACCACCTCCTGCTTCTGAACGTCTCTCTCCCTTGGCATGTGAACGTAGGCCCCCGCGTTTTCAAGCATCGGTGCCAAATAGGGAACGATGAACGACATAGGAAGGAGATCTTCGACCGTCTGGAAAAGACGAGCGCGCTGCCATTCCCATCGGTCCAGCCTCTCCTCGTAATACCATCCATGACTGGGCCAAACGGCAATGTGCCGTCCCGATAACAAGGCGTCTGCTTTCCAGGGTTGGTCCAGTGAGGTCGTCAATGGTCTTCCTTGCGTTGCACTGGGCCACCGCTTTGCAGGATTGCCTCCTTCCTGCGCGAAAGCGTTGGGTACAAGCACGGAGATAGGCATGTCTAATGCACGAAGGGCGACCTGCCAATCAGATAGTCCCCCACCCGTTGCTCGATACACAATGCCTTGAATTGCAGGCTCGTCCCCAGGCCTAAAGGCTCGCTGTGCCATTGCAGCGTTGAATTCCACTGACACACGGCGCGCACCTCGATCAATAAGAACAGTATCCACTGCTGTCCCCGGATCGAATGCGATATCACAGCCATCGTCCAGGCATATGGAAATGGCATTGTCCATTGCGGACATGACCCAATCAGCCACCTGCTTATCTGTCATCGAATCGATATTGCGGCTTCTAGTGAGGGAGCCCGAAGATGCACAACCAGCTAGAAATACGATGCTGAAACATGCCAAGGCACATCGTTTTATGCCACCCGATAAAATGGCTTTCATGTTGCGAGACAATATTTTGCTGGTTTTCATGGAAGCAATACGAAAGAAGGTTCACTTTCTAGTCCAAGACGATTGACGGCTCGAAGTACGATGGCATCCGCTTGTCCAATCCAAGCAGCCGGCAAAAGCCGTTGTGTTCCGGGCAACACCTCCGACTGCCAGACCCCATCCATAAAACGGTGCACCTCCCAAACTCGAACCTCCACGTCATCCCCCGGACGAAGTCGTACCTGGGGTCTGCCCGCCAACGAATCCAATGTTATGGTTGGAGCGGAAGGTGCTCTGCTGCCGAGCCACGTCGTACGCGGGGTGAGAGCTGGCTTTTCATAGACATCAGTAACGAGCGTATCCCCAACTACAGGATCACCCAGACGGAGTGATCTCCAGGAGAAAAGGACATTCCCACTTGCGCCCGTAGTGGTTCGGGTTCGGCGAATCTGGTCAACTACTTCCCCAACCTGCCATGCGTTGCTGCCAGACGGATCCACGCGATAAACACCCATGCCAGGCCACATATGCCTGTTTGTCCGGTTTTCTCCTACCCACCAGTCTAACAGGGGACCAAACGGCTGACCTTTGCTCTCTAGCGGCCAATAAAGCTGGGGCGTCCAATAGTCCACCCATCCTTGCTCCAACCATTTTTTCGCATCAGCAAACAGACCTTCATACGCGTCAAAACCTGTCACTCCTTCGGGATGGCCCGGTCGCCATATACCGAATGGGGAAATGCCGAATAGCACCCATGGCTTGCGCTCTTTTATCCCCGAATATACCCGTTCGATAAAGTGATCCACGTTACTCCGGCGCCAGTCCTCTAGAGCGAGTGGTCCGTCATAGGCAGCCCACGAGAGGCTATCTGGAAAATCTACCTTATTGCCCTGTTCATCATTTACACCATATGGGTAGAAATAGTCATCCATATGAATGCCATCCACATCGTAGCGATCGACAATATCCATGATCACTGCAAACGAGTGTTCTTCAGTGATGGACGCACCGGGGTCCATCCATCGCTGCGCGCCATATCGATGTACGGCATCAGGGTATTGGTTGGATACGTGACGTTGAGACAGTGTGTCCGGTGCGGTCGGATGCCAGGCTCTGTATGGATTTACCCACGCGTGCAGCTCAATGCCACGACGATGGGCTTCGTCAATAGTAAATGCTAGGGGATCCCACACTGGATCGGGTGCGAGTCCATTATTCCCTGTCAGGTAATACGACCAAGGTTCAAGATCAGAAATGAACATCGCATCAGCCGTGGGACGTACCTGAAATACGATTGCATTTAGCTTTATAGCTTTTGCCCGATCGAGAATCTCGAGCATCTCAGCTTGTTGCTGAAATACAGGTAATCCCGGCTCGGACGGCCAGTCAATATTATCAACCGTTGCCACCCAAGCAGCACGAAATTCCCTTTCGATTCGAGGTAAAGTTTCAGTCAGTTCTGCTATTCGCACCTCGGCGGGTCGCGTATCAACTGATCGGCCATTACTACTCGATTCGGATATGGGCTCTCCACCCCACCCACCTGTCGCATTCAGCCCTGATGAACAGGCTGATAGGGACAATAGAACACAACCCGCCATTAACAACCAGATCCTTGATACCATCATCGCACTGTGTAGCTGTAATGGTGGAATTCTGTATCTAATTCCCAACCAAGGTCATGGTAGAGAGACTTAGCTGATTCGTTATCTACTGCTGTTGCCAATTCCAACCCAGCTGCACCCGTCTTTGCTGCAAACTCCTGAGCGCGACGCATGAGCGCATGCCCGACACCGCGTTTCCGCATACCTGGTGCTACGTATAGATCATTCAATAGCCAAATGGGCTGCATGCGCACGGAAGAGAAAAGCGGATAGAGTTGCGTAAATCCAAGCGGGATCCCGCCATCGTCCTCGGCTAGGAAAATGACGGAGTCCTGATTCTCAAGACGATCCGCCACAAATTGACGAGCTCCTTCGAGATCGGTGTCTTTCTTATAGAACACTCGGTAGCCATCAAACAATCCGGCGACGGCTTCCAAGTCATCTTGTCCAGCCTGTCGGACAAGGACAGCATCTGATCCGAGATCTTCCGCAATGGTGGTAGTATCTGACATGTATCAATGGGCTCCTTACTGGCGCCTTTCATCTGGGCGGCATTTATAGCTAGTTTGGCCTTTAAAGATACACGATGCATTCATGTTTTACGGACTGCTTGCCAACAAAACGGGGCGGGATTCACGACTCGCAAAATATAGGGTAGTAGCGGCGGCGCTGATTATTATCAGCGCCGCCGCTGCGGATGCCATGGGCCAGTCTGGCAACGATCCACTACGATTTTTGGCCTGGGTTCGAGATGACGTGCGAGCCGTTCCCGGAGCCCTCTTTCAGGCGCCTCCGAATAGCGCCGGACTCTTTGCCATCGCCTGGGGTGGTGTTGCACTGAGGGATGACGAGTGGGCTGAGTCGTGGCAACGCTGGCACCGACGAGAGCTGTGGCGCCTAGTAGAGGAATTGGGCGATGCCAATGCTGCGCGACCTGCTGCCCTAATCATCTTTGTGGGGAGTCTACTTCAGGAGGATGCTAGGTATCAGGATGCGGCCTTTACCAGTATTGAGGCGCTTGTTCTTGCCAACGTTGCCACTAATGCGCTGAAGCTGATAGCCGGACGCGCTCGTCCCTGGCAAGCCGATGACTCTCATCGCTGGAAACCGTTTTCTGGCAAAACATCATTCCCCAGTGGGCATGCAACCACGGCATTCGCACTAATAACGCCCTGGCTGGTGTATGTGCCGCATCCGGTTACATGGTCCATAGCTGGAATAGCAACGGCTACGTCGATCTCTCGCATCACCCTCAGATATCATTGGCCTAGCGACGTAGTTGCAGGTGCTGCCATCGGTAGCACAGTTGGAGTGTGGTTGGCTCGGCGGCACAAACGAGATACAAGCACGCAATTCGCGGAAGAAAAGAGGGTTAGACTATCGACGATCGTAGCACCTAGCACGCTCGGTCTACGCGTTCGGTTTTGAAGTGATGACCTTGCGGTCTCGATAGTGAAGCGTCACTCGGGCGAAGCAGCTCGCTGCAATCGATCCATGAGAGCACGCCCCATGCCCTCCAATCCAACTCGTTGGCACTCGATCCGGTTTATTCCCGCTTTTTCGCAGGTTCGAAAAAAATGAAACAGGTCCCGAGCATAGGTTGACACGTCGCCTGGCACCCGGATTGGTCCGTCATACAATCCTTTTTCCGGACTCTCCAAACCGATATAGGCATATCCGCTTCTACCCTCCGTTTTTGAGGGTGATGATACAACTACTACATCAGCTTCAGGCCGATAGTGCCGATGGCGAGTACCCGGACTGCGATGGCTAACGACATCAGCTGCGTCTGACATCCGCGTCCCAGGATGCACCATTTTCAGGTCCTCCAACGAAATACTTCCGGGGCGCAAAATGATAGGTTCTTTTCCCGTGCAGTCCACTACCGTTGACTCCAACCCTACCCGTGATGCATCTCCCCGCAAAATGACGTCCACTCGGCCATCTAGATCGTCCATTACGGCTTCCCACGTCGTGGGGCTTGGCCTCCCAGAGCGGTTTGCTGAGGGGGCGGCCACGGGCTCACCGCAAGCACGTAGGAAGGCGTTTGCCACGTCATGATCGGGCATTCGAATCCCAACGGTACCTAAGGAGGCCGTGACAACAGAGGGCAGGGTTGGTGCAGCTGGCACAACCAGCGTCAAGGGTCCGGGGAAAAATGCATCTATCAGCACCCTGGCCGCCTCCGGAATCACTTCACACACTTCGGCGATCTGATTTCTATGAGCTATATGTACGATCAACGGATTGTCTTGCGGTCTATTCTTAGCCTGGAATATCCGTGAAACAGCGTTTGGTTGAAATGCCGAGGCTCCCAACCCGAAAACGGTCTCTGTGGGAAATGCCACGAGGCCACCCTCCTTTAAGGTCGCTGCGGCTAGCTCCACATCCTGTGTGACAATCGTATTCATGGGCCTACAGTATTCATGGGCTTACTGCCAGGATGCCAATGTGTCGGAGAGCGATTGCCTTGACGCCCCCAATCGAACAGCTTCATCAAGAGTGGTCAGAAAATGTGCGCCCCACCCTGGATAGTCTGACTCATCCCATAACGTGTTGTGCCACAACCCAGTAAAGACGCCGCCAAAGGAAGCGCAGGTCTGCATTAACTGTAGTGTCTCTTTCTCGGCTTGTGCTCTATCCAGATGCTGACGATTGAATAATGCAGACTCCATCATAACAAGCGGCATCTCCCAGACGCGCGTCTCCTTCATCGAAACAGGATCGAAAAGAGGAAATGGAAGGCAGGTCCCAAACCGGAACCCTGTACACTCGGCAAAACCAATCGTCGAGTCTACATCGAAGCCAGCCGACTCTAATAAATGAATCGAAGCGGGATGATCATGCCTCAAATAGTGAGCTCGATACGTAGAAACGGAATGCTGGCTCGCCGACCTGAGACGATCACGCTCAGATAGTAGTCGCTCAGGATGGGCAAAAGAATGATAAGAAGGATGGAGTCCTATTTCGTGGCCCTTATCCAGTTGCCGAAGAATAGCTTGCTGAACGGCCCCATCCATTAGGTGATAGGATACATCCCGCTGTCCATAGGCTGCAGCCTTATAAAAGAACGTACCGCGCGCTTCGCGTTTTTCAAGTTCATCCATAATGCGCACAAGCGCATCTCGAAATGGATCTCCGGATTCAATCAGCGAAAGGGACGTCCGAAACACTCGACCTAGGCGATCCTTGACGGATTCCTTCTGCTGATTAAGAATCGCTCGATCGAGAAGCTCGCGCTTATAGATCCCGGGCCTCCACTTTCGGATATAATCAATATCATGGGTCGCGCAAAAAGCCCAGGATGCCTGTCCGAACTCTTTCCGCTCCATCCGGACTTCTTTTTTGCGTAGCAGGTCGGCTAGAATATGTCGCGTCCAGTCAACTACGGGCATCAGCCTGACATCCAGATTATGCTGCACGGAAGATGCCCAGGGAAAACGCCCATGTTCGTCGCGGGCTCGAATGACTGTTTCTTGCCATCCGCTAAGGAAATAAAAGACGGTTGCAACTGGATCAAAGGTGACGTCCCCAGAGGCCTCGAACATCACCGGTACCCGAGTCTGCCCGATACGTACAAATCGTGACGATGGAAACGGAGCAACACGGGCGTCAAAGAAGTCAATAGTAGATTCTGATTGTATGATCCTGAGCGTTGCATCAGGATGGGCGTCTGGATCCGAACCGTAGTAAATGCTGGGTACAGAATGCCCTTTGGTTGTGTCTATAGACTCAGACTCGAGCATCACCGGCTCTACTCTAAATGGCAGCAAAGCCATTCTCAATCCATACCATGCCGCGGCACGAAAGGAAGAATGAGTGTCGATAATACAGTCGATTCGCTGCATGCCGTAGATAGAGGGGCGTCCGGATGGTTCCGAGGATAGGTCTCGGATTCGTCGGTATGAAAGATTAGCGGTATGTTTAGGCAGCGGGACCGAGTCCTGCTACATGAAAGTATACCCCAAAGTATACCTCTACCAACCCCTATCCCCCATCTCCCGTTTCATCTGGATAACAAATCCTGCGAAAAGGCGTCCGGGCCACAAGGGACATTGAAAACATGGGAAACACGGGAGGCGTTTAGGACGCGATGAATCACTTACTAGTATTTAGTCGAAAACTGTGACTGGTCGATTCAAGATATTTTCGGACCCTGTACATGGGTTCATCTCCGTACCCAGAGGTCTTGTGCTGGATCTGGTCGGTACGCCTGAACTGCAGCGACTACGCCGTATTCGGCAATTAGGCATCGGCCATATGGTATTCCCCGGCGCCGAACATTCCCGTTTTGGACATGCGCTTGGAGCGATGGCCCTGATGCACAGTGTACTGACCTCGTTGGGCGAAAAAGGAACACGCATTTCTACCGAAGAGCATGAAGCGGCGCTTGCCGTTGCACTCCTTCACGATGTAGGACATGGCCCGTACTCTCACACGCTTGAACACGAACTCCTAACGGATTTTCAGCATGAGATGATGAGCCGTGCTTTGATCGAGCGCCTCAATCATCGCTTCGAGGGAAGACTCGACATGGCCCTCGCAATGTTCGATGATACCTATCCTCGTCACTGGTTTCACCAGCTGATTTCAAGTCAGCTAGACATGGATCGATTGGATTACCTCAGGCGAGACTCCTACTACACGGGCGTTGCGGAGGGAGCAATTGGGGTAGGTCGCATCATTAAAACGCTGAGGGTTCATCCCGATGACGGCACCTCTGCAGATCGAATTGTGGTCGAAGCTAAAGGCACGTACGCCATTGAAAACTACCTGATCGCTCGGCGACTCATGTACTGGCAGGTCTATTTGCACAAGACCGTGTTGGCTGGCGACCACATGCTCCGGTCAGTGATTCGCCGAGTTCGGGTCCATTTAGAGCAGGGATCTAGACATTTGGTCGAACCGGCAAGTATTCCATTCCTGTATCTCCTAGGCAGCGGTTTTACTGGCGGTGACGTACATCGAGAAGATGTTCAGGATGCCTATGCCTCCCTTGATGATACCGACATCCTGTTTAGTTTGAAGTGCTGGATGAATAGTGCGGACCCTATTCTAGCGGACCTCTCTCGGCGTCTGCTCGAAAGGGACTTCTTCCGAGTGGACTTCAATGTGGATTCAGAAAAGCTGGAACCGGAAAAGCTGCGTGAGGCCGTGTGTCACATGCTGCTGGCGAAGGAGCTGAGCAGCCCCGAATCAATCGACCACGACCAGTCTTATTACCTGCTTCGATCTCAATCAGCACATGAGGCCTACGACACGCGTGAAGATGTCATTGCCGTCCTCAATAGAGCAGGCTCGATTGACGAACTATCAGTGACTGAAGATGTGATGGTTATCGAGCCCTTGGCTGAACGTCAAATACGTTCCTACGTTTGCTATCCGAAAGAAGCACTCACTTGATCCGATCTTCAGCGTCACGATAGGCAGCAGACTCTGTGTTAGGCTCAGAGGCAATACCAGACTACGTGCCAGCTTCAATGGCCTGGCCAACGGAATCCTAACTCATACGAGACGACCTCTGGTAACAGCGGTAATTCCGAACGAGGGATGAAGAATGTCGACATGTTGACGAGGTCTGCAAAGACCCTGTTGTGCTCTGCCGAACGCCTGAGATACTCGTGCCCTGAGGATCCACCCGTCCCGATCTTAGTGCCAATCATACGGGAAACCATCAATGCATGGCGATAACGCCACGTCGTAAAGCCCTCGTCGATGTCCACCAGAGACTGAAGTAATCGGAAGGGTAAATGCAGAATAGGTTCATCCCGATAGAGGTTGATGAGCAAGGCGGCCTTAAGTGCCTCATGAGACAAGCGGCGTTCGCCACTGGTGATCAACTTTCCGTAAGCGCCAGCATCAAAAAGAGCCGCAAAATGCACCTCTGTTTTCTCCAGGTTTTTCAGCTGAGTGGCCTTCTCAGCATCATTTAATGTCGGGTTGTCCTGAATCAAGCTTCGGTCGGAGGCTAGCATTCGACCAACAGCCTCATGATAAGCCTGCCAAAAATCATACGTACCGAACCGAATAAACGGTGTGCGTGCCAACCATGTCTCGACCAGCGCAAACATGGTAGAACCCGTTTCGGCTGCGGTAACTTTTTTTGCGTCCGGCGAGTTGAGGCGAGAGGTATATGGCGCCTGAGTAAATGCATGCCGGTCTCCTGGCCGCATTCCCAAGCGATTTTCGATCAAGCGCCACTGTGCACTTTGGAATCCAGATGCCGGGACCAATGCGTCACGGAAATCAAGGAAATCTAGCGGCGTCATGGTCTCCATGACATCAATCTGTTGCAGCAAGACTCTTTGAATGGAGACAATGCGTTCGAGATGGGCAACTGCCGCGCCTAGGGCTTTTTCTTCAACGGATGTCCTATCCAGGATCCGGATGGCGCCATCAATCTCCCAAAGTATCTGCTTGAACCACAGTTCATAGGCCTGATGCACAATGATGAACAGCATCTCATCGTGGGCCGGTTTGCCTTCTTTGCCGGACTCTAGATCCTGCGCACTCAGAAGGCGGCCAAGCTGTAGGTAATCTCCGTAATAGAGCGCGTCTTTCGACATGTTTTAACCTTTACGTGAAGATCCATGCTCAGGTGCGGAGCCGGGACCGTGCTGTTCTTCAAGGATATAGATGTCGGCAAGATTTCTGCCTACCTGACCATAATCGAGGCCGTACCCAACCACAAAGAGATTACGGATTCTAAATCCAACGAAATCCAATTGTACATCTACTCGGGTCGCTTCGTATTTGTGCAACAATGTACAGGTCTTTAAGGAAGCAGGTTCTTCGAGGGCAAGTTTTTCCAGGAGGAATTGCATCGACAAACCCGTATCGACGATATCCTCGACTACGATGACGTGTCTTCCCTTGAGATCTGCGTCGACTGTTTTCAATTCACGGACTTCGCCAGATGAAATCTTGGCTTCACCGTAGGAGGACAGCTTAAGGAAATCCACCTCACAATCGATCTTCATCGCTCGCATTAGATCTGCCAGAAAGATGAATGCGCCGTTCAATACCCCGATCAATATGGGTTTCTGATCACCATATTCAGCGGCCATTTCCTCTCCTAATTCCCGAATACGGGACTGCAACGACGCTGCTGTGAGGTATTTACGAAAGCGCTCCCCTCGGATGATTACGGTTTGTTCATCGTGCACCAAGAAGGTGGCTTCTGTAGATCGTCCGGACATAGGTTGCGTTTCGAGCTATAAAATGCATGGAATCGATAAAAAACGACCTCTTGAGGGGCCTGAAACTGAGCCGCCGATCGCTAAGGTCAAAATAGGGCTTTTTCTACGGGATAATGCACCATAAGGCCAACACCTTCGATCATCCAAAGATATCTCGACGCACCCGTCAGTTTCGAGGTGTCCACGTCAACTGGACTACAAAGCGGGTATGGTCCTGAACTCGGAATTGCTCGTCTAGGCGATGACCAACGACCCAGGCAATAGTGTTGTCCTTCTCCAGAACCGGAACGTGTTTACGCTCATGAGAAGGCACGCGGCGGTCCGTCAGAAATCTCTTCACCTTCCTCGACCCCATTGAGCCAAGAGGGATAAACCGATCTCCAGACCTCCACGGTCTTAACCGAAAAGTGGCCGACAAATCATCTATTGCTAGATGGGCAATGTTGGATGATTCAGTAACAATATGCTCAGGTTTGGCTACTATACAATAATGAAGGGTGCCCATTACGCACTCCACCGTGTCCTCCTTCGAAAAATCCAGGTCCACAGGATCTTGGACATGCGCCGATTCGTCGTCTTCCGTATGCGCAGGTAGCTTAGACGTTGTGGACGCAACAAGGGACGTCTTCGTCTGCCTCGAGACACCATTCGCTGGCACACCTCTAATAGTCAGTTCAGCCCGCTCTTTCCAGACCTCCCATTGACCAAGGTCCAGCTTCTTACCGGTTTGGGCGTCTATCAAACGATTCAACGCCTGCGCGATGCCTTTACGCCTCGGGACCTCAGGAGCATGACTCGAAATCCATTCCAAAAGAATCCATCGCCGGATTATGGGCGACAGTTTCTTGAGATCCACGATCAACAAGGAGGTAGCGTTCTCCACGGCAGATCGAATCAGAGCGCGAATATGGGATAGGTTGGTCGAGAGCTCGGTAGCGGATGCTACAAACTCATCTAGGTCGGCAGGGGCCATCTGCGCGAGTTCGGCTCGGACGGCATTTCTTGCGTATCGAAGATCTCGATTTGACGCATCTTCGACCCACTTCAGGTTTCGTGCGTCGGCGCATATGGCAAGGTCTTTTCTGCTAACTCGAAGCAACGGACGATAGAGATACACGCCGCTGCCACGCATTAATTCGCGAACCTCATTCATTGCCGAAAGACCCGCGTACCCAGTGCCCCGCAACAGGTTAAGAATCATTGTTTCGAGTTGGTCATCAGCATGATGACCAACATAGACGTCATCTATTCCCGTTTCAGAAGCAATTCGATGAAACACATTATATCGAAATGTCCTAGCCCAATCCTGGACGCCAACCTCGGGCACAGATGAGACCGCTGGCTTCTCTACATAGATCCTTATTCCTCGATCATCGCACCATTGTCGAACAAACGCCTCGTCTTCATTGGATTCCGGGCGAAGTCCATAGTTGACGTGAATTGCCTCGACATTTGCCCCTGACTCCGAGAGAAGATCTGCTAGCAATATGGAATCCATTCCCCCACTTAGTCCAACCAGAACAGGTTTGCTGCTCGGCTCGAAGTCAGGCAACAAACTCACCATCTGACGAAGCAGCTCCATCCCTGACGAAGATGGCGTCTGTGATTTCGTGTTGGGGATCACTTGCGTTCGAACCGCTCCCGCAGCTCATTTCCGGACAATCGAATCATGGTTGGCCGACCTTCTGGGCTGACGTAAGGCATTTCGCACTGAAATAACTGGTCAATCAAAGCACGCATTTCGCGAGGCGACAATTTTATGCCTGCGCGCACCGCCCCTCGACGAGCCACGCTACGCGCAAGATTCTCCCGACCTGACAGCTTTTCAACCTTTTCGAACATGCGATATTGATCCACGATCTCGTCTAGTACACTCTGCTCGTCGCCCGTTGTTATATCCGCTGGCACGCCACGAACAATGACGCTGTTGCCTCCAAAAGGCTCAATATCAAACCCAAGCCGAGCTAGATCGGGCATTAGGTCCTGAAGCAGTGAATACTCGGAGGCTGAAAACTCGATAGTCCTTGGAAAGAGAAGCTGTTGGGATAAACCGAAACCATCCTTTAAGCAGGCTTCTGCTTGCTCAAAAAGGATGCGTTCATGGGCCATCTGCTGGTCAATAATAACCAGTCCGCTCAAAATTTGGGTCAATATATACGTGTCGTGCAACTGCCAGAGCAGTCCTTCTTCCCCAAGGCCACCTTTTCTATCAAGGTCTCCACTACCAAGTGATCCTGCCGGGACCGCGGTAGCCTGCTGATCAACGCCTTCGTACAGCGTACGACTAGCTTCTCCTAGGTTTGCACTGAGCCCACTAAATGAGGAAGCTGCCAATCCTCCCTTGGAAGGACGCTCTCCCCACGGAAGCGTCTCAGGCCCCGTACGAGAGCGCTCTGGTGCTGGACTTGACCTTCTCGGCCCATTAGCAGCGGTATCCTCTGATCCTGAAAAAGCGCTCAGATCGAGACTTAAACCACCAAGCGGACGGGAGGTTGAGAAATCAGGTGTGTTTAGACTCGTTCCCAGCGCACGACCCACTACCGCCCTCACCATACCATACACACCTCGTTCATCATCGAATTTGACCTCTGACTTTGTGGGATGCACGTTGACATCTACATGACGCGGGTCGATATCGAGGAAGAGGGCAAAGAAAGGGAAAGACCCTTCTGGCAACAGATATTCATAGGCCGCATGAACGGCATGTTCAATATAGCGGTGCTTGACCCAGCGACCGTTCACAAAGAGAAACTGGAGTCCCCTAGTACGCCGAGCCGCATCTGGAATACCAAGAATGCCACGAACCCGGAGGTAACTCGTTGACTCTTCGACTCGAATGAAAGCGGACGAATTACCAACTGGAAGGAGTACCTCGGCCCTAGCCGCCATATTTTCGAGATCATCACCTCGCCGTTCTGCAGGTAGCGAAAGCAGCTCATTACCGTCAGAATCAAGCTGAAATGCTACGCCCGGGTTGGACAGAGCAAGAACCTGAACCGCATCCAGAATATGCTTTAATTCCGTCTGAGGGCGTTTCAGGAAGTTTCTGCGGGCTGGGACATTGAAATACAAGTTTCGCACTGAAACCATGGTCCCCTTCATTGGTGGCGATGGTTCAGACCCCTTTTCTTCGCCACCCTCATACTTCAAGCGAATCGCAGGAGCTACTTCACTTCGACCGGTTCTGAGTTCAAAGTGGGACACGGAGGCAATGGAGGCCAGCGCCTCTCCTCTAAATCCAAGGGTAGCAATGGTTTCCAGGTCTTCAACGCAGGAGATTTTGCTGGTCGCGTGTCTCTTTACGGCTCTGGCTGCATTCTCGGCAGACATGCCACTTCCGTTGTCCGTGATCTGAATCAACGTACTTCCCGCATCCTGAAGCACGATTGAAATATCATCTGCTCCAGCATCAATCGCGTTTTCAATCAACTCCTTGACGGCCGAAGCAGGTCTCTGCACTACCTCCCCTGCCGCAATCTTATTTGCGAGGGAAAGTGGCATCACCGCAATAGTGCATTCCTCTTCCTGCGCTACGATGTCACCATCGATCGCTACATCTGTTTGCTCGCCTGTGTCAACATCCTCTCTCACAGTCAAATCAACCCAATTTCTGGTAAACGTAAATGGCCATTGCGCACAACAGAACAAAATAGATAAGACCTACAGGACTTCGACGACGCTTATTTGGCGCCGTAAATCGCATCCGCTGCTTCAGCTTCTCTTCTTTCTTGGGGTTATAGTAGCGGGGCTCGTAATCAAATTTCTTGTTACGCACCTTCTTGCCCTGAATAAAAAGACCCATGGGCATCCCTTAAGATCGTTACACTATTCTTGAAACGCGTTGTATACAGGCTCCCTGCGCCTAGCGTTCCTCCACGAGTTATCCACCAATCAGTGGTGAAAACCAGGATAAGTAGATCCAGTACGCTGGAGCGGAAAAAATCAGCGAATCGAATCGATCTAGAATTCCTCCATGCCCAGGGAGAAGAGAAGCGGAATCCTTGACACCGGCACTGCGCTTGAAAGAGCTTTCAAGGAGGTCACCATACTGCCCCCAAAACCCTCCTATTAAGGCCAGGATCGCTACATCCATCCACCCCATCGCAGATATCCAAAATAGTTTGAACAGCGTTGCTGTGAGGATAGCCATTGCCAGCCCCCCAATAGTGCCCTCCCATGTCTTGTTAGGGGAGGTTTCCGGAGCGAATTTGTGCTTGCCAATCGTCTTACCCGTGTAATACGCGCCGGAATCGGTAGCCCAGATCAAAACGAAGAGCAAGAGGATCAAGAGGAAGGATTCGTTCTCAGGAAGCATCTCGGAAGCCGTCCATCGAATGTCGATTAGAAAGCTTACAAAAAGCACTGGATAAATCACTGAGGCTACTGCTCCGGTAAATCGTCCAACTGCGTCTTCGACTTTTCCTCGAAGGGTTCCTATTGCAAGCAGCAACAGGGCTCCGACAAGAAACGGCGGCCACGTATCAATCAGAAATCGACTCATCACGGCGCCGCCTGCCAGAAGTGGTAGCAGAGTCTCTACGTTAGGTCCAGTCTTACGGATTAGCCGCAGCATTTCCCACTGACCTGCGAGGGCAACAATCGTAATGAATCCAAAAAAGAGCCAATTGCCTTGCCATAAGGCAATGAGCACGAGTGGAATGCCAACAACCGCCGTAAGAATGCGAGAAACTCCTTGTGTCATTTGACCTCTCCCGTTCCATTGTCTGCGTTTGCCTCTGCTCGCTCATCCTGATCCCTGACTACTTCTTTCGATGGGTTTTCGGGGTCCGCTGCGAGCGCGATTCTGTCCAGTTCCTCACCAGAAGGGACCTCTGCTGAAAGAAGAGAGATTGCTTCCTCTTGTCTTGCTTCAGGCACCATCACGTGAATTCGGGACATTGATCCTTGAGTAAGACTGAAAGACCGGTCCTTTTTCCGCATGATGACGGCTTCAATTCCAGAATCATCCAGTCGATCTCGAACCAAGTCAGCCTCGTAGTCAATACCTGATTGGAATACTTCTACCCATCCGTCTATGTGCTTAGGTTCGTTCATGCTGAATCTTGGGCTTGGGAATCTGCTGTCGTTGCCTCATCAGGCCACGTTCGAACAGCGATTCGGTGGATGAGCGTGACCATCGCGGCTAAAACGAGCGCGGATAGCGCGGTAATTAGGATGGGAAACTCGAATGACTCTACGTCGATGTTGCTTCCTTCTTTCGATGCCATCTTTCCGAGAACTGCAGCAAACGTGTTGTTCAGAAGATGCACAATGATGGCAGGCCAGAGGCTACGAGTGCGCCACGTTAACCAGGCCATGAATATGCCAAGCAAGGAAAGAGGAATTGCTTGGGTCAGGCGAAGATGATAGAAACCGAAGATGATGCCTGAAAATAGTATGCCCCCCCAAGCACCAAGCCGGCGCTCTGCCTGACGCTGTACAAATCCTCTAAATAGGATTTCTTCGCAAATGGCTGGTGTGAGGGCCAACATAGAAATGGTAAACAAAAGACTGAAGTCCTGCATGAGCACTTGCTCTATCAAAACCATCTGCCCTTCTTCCATGTCCCTGATCCACTGTGGCCACGGAAGCCCATCAAAGAGAGTAGCCGTCCATTGCACAAGAGGAATAAGCGCTAGGAGACCAATAACGGCCAGAACGACCATGCCTACTGGTACGCGGCGCAATCGAAGGAAAGAACGCACCGTCGAAGAGTGTAGGCGAGCAAACCAAAGTCCTGGCAATAGCAGACCAAATATCTGGCCTATTGTATTAGACCAGATGACGATATCGGCATGCTCCGTTAGAAAATCCGATAGACCCGTTTGAGTCATCAAATCTGCGAGCGCAACGCCACTCATAATCGTAAATCCGACGAGAACTACAGCGCTGATCCCTTGAAACAGCAAAAACGCTGCCATCAGGCCGAGAACAGCCGATAACAGCGGAGATAATCCGGCGCGTTCAAGGCGGCCGTCTTTAAGGAAAGTTGCTTCAGACACGATGTTTTGAGGTCGATTCCTGGTAGAGAACGTCCCCCTACGTGAAAGTAGATACCACCATCAGCTAGCATACTGCGTATGCCCGAAGTAGTCAAAACGGCACCTATACACTCCTAGACGTTCCAAATGGAACATACGCCGGACCTGCTAAAGTGTCCCTCAGGAGAATTCGTAAAGATCGCGACGCAGTCGATTTATAATAGTGCGAAGTCGCGTATACACATATTTGTGATTTTCGAATTGCATCACTTTGGCAATCTGCTGGGCTCACATTCCGTGTTCAAACCGTAGAAGCACCAATAATTGATCTTCAGGATCCAAGTCTTGGATGGCCTTATTCAGCATCCCAACGCGGTCAGTTTCCTCCATTTCAGTCTGGTCTGGGGCTGGAAGCGACGTAGCAGGAGCAAGCCCCATTTCGGTCAGATCATCTAGCGAAAGCATCGGACGATTGGCCCGTAAGGCAGCCAGTAGATGCCAACGTTTATTTACGGACAGCATTTCGTCAATTTTGCCAATGGCCTGGTTGACATCAGTCAAAGAACAGACTAAATCGTGGCCACCGGAAATCATATCCGAAATTTCGGACTGAGGGACGTGCTCTTGATAGTAATATCGGAATACCAGTTTTTCGAGAGGGCTTAGTTTCGATATGACCGAATTGGGAACTGACACCATTCGGTTTTTACGAAAACGATCTCGGCAAGCATTTGCTACCACCACAGAAAGCCAAGGAGTCAACTCGCTATTGACTCGGAAACGGCGAAGTGCCTGATAATCGTTGTGCTGCAATCGCTCGCAAATAGACGTATACGTCTCCATCACTTCATCCGGGTCGGATAAGAAGCGACGAATCATTCGCAGGATCACCGGGGTGTATTGATCAAGCAAGGTCGAGTACCCCTTAACAGGGTTCACTTTGAATTGCTTGATTAGCGCGGTATCGGTCATGCCAATTGGTTTAGTAGTGCGCATTGGAGGGGCCAATACGTTTTTCCTTTGATGGGCAGAGGAATTGTTAGCACAAACTTTGAAAGACTTGTGACTTCCCGGAGGAACTCCACTGGCCTTCGAAGCTATATTCCGCCTTCACGCGCTTGTAGCTCAGTTGGATAGAGCGTTGGTTTCCGGTACCAAAGGCCGGGGGTTCGAATCCTCCCAAGCGCGCAACGGCTTTCGCCGATCAACCGTCTGTCGATCTAATCCCGAAGGATTGCATCGCCAGGCGGTTTTTTAATGCGGTAACCTTATCCAAGAACACATATGCGTCCAGCCGGATAATGCGCATTCTTGGTTCGCAGCCGCAAGGCTGCATCCAAGAGCAAGGCAGGATTGATCCACGACGGCTTCTGAAACAGGAGCCACACCCGAACGAAGTGATTCTCGGGTGGGGAGACCTTGGTAAGGCATACCCACCCGTGAGGGGGAGGCCAGATCGCAAGGGGCCGATCTGGCCAGAGAGGAGGTTCACCGCGTTCGAGGGAGTGAGGCGGATTCAGTCAATGAACTGTCCTGCCCCTTTCCATAATGATGCCAGAAAATACCGAAGCCCTCGAATCAACCTGAAATAGCCGATTCGAGGGCTCTAATTTGTACGACGTCTCATCTTAGGACGAGATCAGTCTGAGACCGGATCAATACGAGACACTCAAGCAGGGACGGGAGCCGTCTTGAATTCTCCCTCAGATGCAGCCACAACGGTAGCAACTGTCGCATCCCCTGTCACATTCGTGACGGTACGGCACATGTCAAGGATTCGGTCCACACCCAGAATAAGAGCGATTCCAGCCGATGGAACTCCTACTGATTCCAGAATGATGACCAGCATGATGATCCCGGCTCCTGGAACAGCCGCCGTGCCGATGGAGGCCAACACAGCAGTGAAGACGATCGTGAGCTGAGCGGTCAAGTCCAGATCCATTCCAATCGTCTGTGCGATGAACACTGCAGCTACCGCTTGATATAGACCCGTTCCATCCATGTTAATGGTCGCACCAAGTGGTAGAACAAACGAGGAGACTTCCTCACTCACACCAAGCTCTTTTTCGACACGCTCCATCGTGACCGGTAGTGTCGCGCCACTCGAGGACGTTGAAAAGGCTACGAGCTGTGCAGGTGCAAGAGCCCGAGCAACTTCTCCCCATGTCTTTGGGGTAAAAAATTTGATCATTGACCCATAGGTCAAAAACATATGTACGATTAGGCCGGCAAGTACAACCAGACAGTAGTATCCGAGCGCTGTAATCAACTCCATTATCTGCCCTAAATCATCGCCCGCAATACTGGTGATCGTATCTGCCATCAGGGCAAAGACTCCGATAGGGGCAAACAACATGATGATTTCAACCATGCGGATCACCAGATCATTGAGACTTTCAAATAAGTCGAGCAGTGGCTTGGATTTGTCTTTGGGGATCATCAAAAGACCGATTCCCGCAAAAATGGCGAAGAAAACGATCTGGAGCATGTTCCGATTACTAGAAGCCGCCTCAAAAAAGTTGCCTGGGACCATATCCACCAATGGTTGGATAGGACTCTTTTCCGCTCTAGAAGCTGCAGTTTCAACACCTGCTTGGGCCTGATCGGCAAACGTCATTTGCAGTTTTTCCCGCATTTCGTCAGGTACCGTTGCACCTGGCTGGAAGAGGTTGACCAGAACGAGCCCAATGATCAGAGCTATGACCGTGGTTCCTATGTAGATCGCGATCGTTTTCCCCCCAATCCGCGACAGTTTCTTTAAATCTGACAATGATGCCACACCTGTAATGAGAGACGCGAGAACCAGCGGCACGGCAATCAAAAGAAGGAGTCGTAGGAAGATCTGGCCCCAAGGAGCAATCCAGTCAGATGTGAAACCACTCCAGCCCTGTGCGGCGGCTAATATGCCGAACAAAAGACCCAGAACGAGTCCGATGATGATCTGCCAGTGGAGTTTGCGGTACCAGGGCATGGAGTCAGGGGGTATGATGGTTGATTCTGAGAAGAAGACCCAAGAACGGGCCGATATGACGGCAAGTCAAGACCTTAACAGCAGTCTGACTAGCTTCCTTTCATTCATGGGCCGTGGAATGCCTTCTACGACCATAAAAAATCAGTTAGATCCCAGTCTAAGAGACATACGTAGTACTGGAACAGCGCGCCCATCTGGCTCGAAGGCCATACCCATTGATGTATCCAAACGATCGTTTTGGATCTTAGCACTGACAGCCGCATCAATTCCCGCAATCAAGTGATTGAAAATGAACAAAATGGACATTCGGCTGGCTTTCCTCAACAGGTCCTGCGCGTCGGCATGATCCTTTGCATACGAATAGAAGGTGTCGGAGACATTCGGTTTGGTATCGTTGGGGCCACTTAGTTCAGGATCGATCGCAGCAAGGAACGCACCTTCCGCGTCTTTCCAGTCTGGATAGTCATACCACCCGGGAGCAAACTGGAAATACTTCCCGATCAACTCGTAATACTGCTGCTCCGCGAAATTGGGTACCTGATGCGAGAATGCAGCGCCAGTTTCTGGATGAATTGCTTGTCGTTCAATGGCCTGGATCTGATTGAACATCTGTTGAACAGCCTGCTGATCCGAAGAAGACCACTCGCCAGGATTAGAAAAATCCACACCGGAAATAATATCCACAGGCGGCGCGGTTATGCCCGTTGAGTATTCCTCATTCAGGTAGTCACGAAAATCGTTCATCCAACTGGCATACTTGGTTGGACTCCAGTTTTGATGCGCAAAAGCTCGAAACTCATCTTCTCCATCCAATCCGTCACGCCGCGTGAGGGAATAAGTGGTGATAAGAAAAGCCTCTATTGCTATCGCAATGCCTGCTTTAACTTTCTGGCGGTTGTAAAGCTGGCCAGCTCCCGGTAGAACGGCCGATGCTCCAAACGCCAATGGAACGCTGCGTCTAGAATTGGCAGCCAAACTACCCGGGTGCAACATCCGATTACTTTCCATCGCTAGGCCGGGCGCCACGGCAAAGGGTGACAGAATCAACAACCGGATGTCATCAGCCGATGATGGGACTGCCTGCGAAGTGGCCGTAGATGGGAGGGCCAGCAGGATCAAAACGGTAAGAAGGAATGGAATTCGGTGCATCAGATCAGAGGGACTACAGCTTTCTTGAAGAACGAATAATTCCTGTTACCCAGAAGATAGCGTCGAACCACTCCTTCCCTGTCGATGATAAACGAGGATGGGCGGATCACAAAGGCACCTGCAAATGGCGGGGGTAGTTCCACACCCATTGCAACACGCTTACTGTGCGTTTCGAGTGGAAGCTGCTGCTCGAAATCAACCAAAAGCTGCCTATCCTCGTCCGATACGGATAAAATGACAAGATCATCAGCATACTCTCGTTGCAACCTGTTTAGGTCTGGAATTTCGTCAAGGCAAGGAGCGCACCATGTCGCCCAAAAATTCAGGATGACCACTTTGCCTTCGTAATCCGAGAGATTGCTCTCCTGCTGAGAGTGCACATCTGAAAGCATGAAGTCAGATGCTTCCACCTCGATGATTGCATCTTGGAATGCACTCTCGGTAGCAACTTGCCCTCCTTGGCCAGGGATGGCTGCCTGATCTGCTTGCCTGCCTACAACCATGAGTCCAATGGCCGAAACGATGAGTAGTACCGAAAGGACGGTACCTATCCATTCCATCGAATCCCTAGATGCCTCAGGGTCTCGACCGGAATGCAACATCCTGAGGAAGACAAGGCCCACGACGATCATTACGATCCCCATTCCATAGATCACTGTTGCGTTCATTATGAGGCCTTTTATTGTTTACGATCGTCCTGCTTGAAAAGAGTGCGCGGATTCAATCAAAACTGATCAAAACCGAACAGCAATCCTAGGTGCCACTGCCAATCATGGCCGTAGCTCACACTCCGCTCACCATCTGGAGTTACAAATCCTTCGTCTAGCTCGAAATCAAACTGATCGAGACCGTACGTGGCACTGACAAAAAGGGCAGTAGGAAGCAAGTAAAACGACCCAATACCGAATCGGATCTCTGCTCCGACGTCTTTCTTAGCCGAGGACATTCCAGGCCATTCGCCTGACCAAGCCATGGCTGCATCCGCGTACAAGCGTAAATACACTTTATCCAGATACGTAAAGAAGGCGTGCCGATTCGCATGTGTAACCAAAGGGACGATCCAAGATGCCTGAGCCCATAGCGTTTCATTTCCTCCCAATGCATAGAAGGGATACCCACGAGCACCCGTCAGACCGCCGACATAATCACCGTAGAAATCGTCCTTTTCCTTACCAAGAATCGTACTAGCGCGCATGCGATATCCTACACCGTGCGTTCCACTCCCTCTCCAGTCTCCAAGCTTGAATCCACCTCGTGCATTCAATGAAAGCCGGTTAACTCTACTGGTTTCATATACAGGCTGCAGCACGCCATCCTCAACATCAAAGGTATTCAGGAGCCGTCCTTGCTCCGTATCAAACTCCAGTTCAGCTCTAAGGCCTTCTGGAATGACGTCCATGTTTCGATGGGCGCTAAACGACTCAAATGTCATTCTAGCCGTCCAAGCCCGACCAATGAAATACCGTGACGAGCTCGAAGGGACGCTCTGCTGCAATTCGCGAGAAAAGAATCCTTTCGTTTTAACCCGGTAGGGGCTGTAGCGATAACCAACTTCTCCGAGAAGCACTCGGCTAATCTTACTGCGAGCGCGGAAGTCGACCTCCCACAGATTGTAGGAGAGATCAGAGTAGGTCGTCTCAGGATAACAGGCGGTACAAGGAAATTCCTCGATGTTCAAACCGTTCTCAACGCTTCGGCGAATATTGAAGACCTGCGCCGAAAGATGAGGTGACCATCGACCTGAAAGAAAGGGGAGGCCACGCGAGTAATCGACCTGCAGGAACGCATCCCGCTCCATATCGAGCAGGTTTGACGGAGAGAAAAAATCCCCTAGCGATTCTGCGTCCGATGAACCAGGACCGACAAGCATTCCACCAAAGAAGCTCATTCCGCCTAGGACCTCTCTAGTTGAGGCATACATCCCAAATTTGGTGTTCCTCCAGACTGTTTCTCCTCTCGTCCGATCTTTCAGGCGTACGTCCATTCTACTGCGCTTTCGCGATACGTACTGATCGACTCTGAGTACGGGAAGAAAGCTGAACGAGGTAAAGACAGGGTCGTAGGAAACAGACTGAGCCTCGAACTCCTCGGACGTGAAGGCTCGCACGTCTGCGTCCGAATCACTATCGCCTGGCGATCCAGGTAGTGAATCTGGATTTGTCGATTGATCGAACCGACTAAGAAACGGGGGTGGCTCGTACGGGGTAGGCGTCACACTCGCTACAGGAGCCATTATCGAGGCAATCTTGTAGCCTTCGGATGTGAATCTTGAATAGACAATTCGTCCATCACTAGTGGACTGTCCCATGAAGGCCCCTCCACGCTCGTTGCTCAGCGCGTTCACCGTTCCATCTTCTTCAAGACGATACAAATTGTATATACCAGATCGATCGCTGGAAAAAATGAGCCGACCGAGGGGATCGAACGAAGGATTACGATCATCTTGAGGCCCGTCCAAAACGGATTCAATGACCCCATCGCTAACATGAACTCGGTGAATGTCGCGTCCATGATCGCGGGAACGACCGAAGTATACCCACTGACCATCAGGACTCCAGACGGGATCGGTAACCTGCGTACCATCCGAAAAGAATGTCAATTCCGACACTGCACTAGCATCTATTGGCTCTGCTCCAGGCTCTGGAATTGAGGCCATAGCCAGATTGGTTGTTCCATCTCCTTGCGTGACGAATACCATGCGGCTGCCATCTGGGCTCACCTTTGGAGAGGACGCCCTTAATCCACGCGTTAGACGCTCCTTCTCGGTGGTTTCAATATTGACACGGTAAAGATCTAGCACCAGATACCCTTCACTGGTGTCGCGCGTGCGGGGAAATATGATGGACGCCCCATCAGCCGACCACGATACCGACCCAGCCACGGAGGAGACCAGCTTGTGCCCCAGAGAACAGGTATAACCGGATAGTAAGCCAAGATCGTCTTCGCCCAGAAGAAGCCTGGCCGTTGACGGGTCATCTAGCTCTTTTAGCCAGATACCAGAACGTGAGTAGTCTTCGCCTCGGTTTGATACATAGGCTAGCGTCTTGCCATCAGGAGAAAGCGTTGGCCAGTAGTTGTGAAACCCTTCCTTTTCTATTAGTACGGCTGAGGATTCATCCGGAGCATGTTCGTGGTACCAGGTGTCCAACAAGGCCATCCAGTCTGCATACAATTCCTCTCCTCGGATGCCGAATGCATCTTTCGCGGCCTGTTTGAAATTCCAGTTACCCCACTGCCCCAGCGCCGCACTAATTTTTTGTAGGCCTTCTTCTCCAAAACGATCTGCGATGTATCGAGAAAAGGCAAAACCATGATTATAGACCGATTCTCGCATCATACTATTGTGCGAGTAGAATCCTCCCATCTCAACCAAATCATGCTGCCTGCCGTCCAGAACTTCCGTGCGTAGCAACATATCCCTGTGGGCATCCCATCTATCATAATCCAGGTCGGCTCGCTGGAACTGGGCCGTACCCTCAGCCAGCCAAGCAGGATTATTCAAAACAGGCATTGGGTAGGACGCAATAATGTTTGGAAACCCATAGAGCACGTCAGGGCGCCGAACAGTTTCGTAGTCCAGATACTGCAGGTATACAAACGGAAGTCGGCGTGAAGCCTTCATGGTTTTCTGCACCTGGACCATATGCGTAAACTCATGAGTGATCACGTTTCGTAGCCAATTGTGATCTCCGCGAAACGGGGTCTGAAGGGCTGGGGCCCATATTTCGATCACATTATCGAAAAAGTAGGCCGCTCCATTCGAATAGTCTTCGTAGTCCTTGAGCACAAAGGAAACCTTCGTATCGAGACGCAAATCATAGAGCTCCGTGATGGGCTCATATACATCCTCTGCAATTCTAGATACTACGCGCGCCGTACGGCTTCCTTCTCCGTCTTCTGTAGCATGATAGTGGACCAGAAAGTGGTCCGTTTCGATCGTGTACCAGTCTAGGTCACTTCGAACATAGTCGATGTAGGCTAGCGGCTCCTGGGCATTGGCGCGTTCCGCGGCAAGACCTGAAACCAGAAGTCCTGCCACTAGAAGAGGCACGCTAATCCGATGTGTGATGATATGTACGATTGCATTCATCGGATAATGGCCATTCTGATCAAACGAGTATCACTTTGTCCATTTAGTCCCCGGGCCCTGACACGAGCGAGATATATGCCACTTCCCGCCGAGGTCTGCCAAGTCAGTTCATGAGGAATACCGGCCATCACGTTATCCATTGAGAGCGTACCAACTTCCATACCTGCCATATCAACGATCACGATATCCACTTCGGAAGGATCAGAAACAGCAAATCGGATGCGGGTTTCCCCATTCGTAATAGGATTAGGCCAGTTATATGTCTCAGAATTAATCAGGAGGCCATTGCCTGTTATCTGGCTAGATCCTGCTTTGCTGCGGGTGAGCAAGCCACTATCAGAAGCATTCGAGACCTCATCCAACTGAAGATCCCACGCGCGAATGCTACCGGCTCCCGAGACGGCAATCACCGCATTGGAAGTCAGCAGCGGTGCGGTGCGGTTAGACCTACCAATGGCGAGTGGAAACCCAGAGGCCGATTGCGCCGTGAATCCATCTACCTCGACGGCTTCGACAACACCTGCTTCTGTTCCAACAAGAACTAGTGTCTTGCCCGTACTCGTACGCCCAGCAACGGGTTGAGTGATTGGTGCCGACGACAAACGCACCGGAAAACCAGAGTGGACGGCACCCGTTTCATGCGCAACTATGATGCTCTCGCCGCAGGTAAAGATCAGATCTGACCATCCGTCTTGATCAACATCATACCAGACAATGTTCTGTGCAGCGCACGCGCTCAGCGCCGGTACGTGGCGTTGAACGCCTTCGGATGTGAGGAGGTTAATACCGTTGTCCCCGTGTCCTCCCTGCCATGCTAGGGTCCATTCAGCTGTGGTACCAGTCATACTGGCCCCTTCCCAATCCTGACCCGACATGGGCACAACTGTAGCACCTTGGCCGTCTAGCACGCCAGAATCCGTCAACAAAAACACGTCGGCTGATTGACGATCTACCACCATAACATGTGTGACGGGAGCGTTCAATAGTGCCTGTGTGACATCGAAATTTCCATTACCATTGACGACAATAGTCATCAGCCCGGGCCCCTGCGATGTCTGAGCTCCTAGAAAAAGCCGTGTCTCAGAAGGCAGCTTCACCCATTCCATTCTGGAGGTCGAAAAAGAGGGTGGGGTTCCGGAGAAATCAACGATCCTATTTCTCTCACAACCTTCCGAAAGCCCTGAAATGCTCCACACACCATCTTCCTGGACAACGAAAAATTGCGATCCGTCAAACACAGGGCGAAGAAGTGAGCTTGCACTACTACACGCAGCTCCTGCAGCCGGCTGCCAAATCCATTGTCCGGCATCAAACGTTGTTGGATGCCAAAGAAAAAAGCCAGCAGGATCTGATTGTTGCCAGACAAGACCAGAACCTGCATCCGCTGAGTTGACCGCTGAAGCCGCCCAGTCAGAAACCATCCATTCTGCCAATAGAGAAGGTCCCCCAACGTTAATAGATTCCCTTCGGAATGTCATAACGGGACCAGGAGCCGAGAAGTCTCGCAGCTCTATACCTGAGAGTCCTCCCCCATTTGATGTGCTCGCCGGCGTAGTGTCACTCGAAAACCGATTTTCATAAAGCTGTATATCCTGTCCCGAATTCGTGCGGACAGTAACAGGATTGCCCTCATACCAGAAATCGAAGGGCGTTCCTAGATTAAAAGACGGGCCGAAAAACCCTCCGCCTGAAGTGTATCCAATGTCCTGAGCACCATCAGCTTCTTCAAGATCAATGGATCGTGCTTCCCGATCTGCATTGACCGCGTTATCCGAGATCGTGGCAGAAAGACGGTTTTCATCGACATGCCAGATGAGGATCCCACCCATCAACGGATTGTCATTCTCGTCGACTCCACCGGGAAGAACGAAGTCATAATCATCAACGGAAACCACGACTCCGCCAGGAAATCCACTGACAGTCTGGTCATTGAATTCTGGATCGGCGTTATAAAAATGGACTGTCTGTTCACCTTGCGGAGTCCAGACTCGCAGATTGACGCCATCACCATTTGGGTCACGGTGCCTGTTCTCTACAAGAAAATATTCGGCATCCGAGATAGGGACAATTCCAACATCGTTTGCATCCGCATCACCAGAAGCCTTTAACGATACTTCCTGACCAGGCCCCACTAAAATCGGGTCAGTCCATCCGAGGAAGTGTTTGGTCCAGGCGGACGGCTCTGGTGGAAAGAGCCCTGAAAAAGCAAAGATGCCTAGAGCATCCATTACACCGAATGGGCCAATAGCACTTTCTCCATCCACAGTATTAAACAGATCAGGGACGCCTAAATAGTTCAAAAACGAGGCGGCCAACATACCATTAATTGATAATTCGATCAAAAACGGCTCATCGGTCAAAAAATTGAAGCCAAGTCTAGACTCTGTTCGAGGAATCACCATCGTGTTTGAGATCGCAAGCCCATCGACAGAGATTCCAGACACCCCGAGCCGCCCAAGTGCCTCGTCACTGAAATAGATTGACGGCAAATCCTCAGGCGTCTTATCCAGAGACGTACCTACCAATTCAATGTCTCGCCCAACCCCTGCATGAAAAATGACAAAGGCCGTATTCTCTGGGTTTAGATCAGCAGGCAACGTGAATCCACTCAGAGTCGTGCCAGCCCAGGCCTCGCCGATCAAGGCGGCCAACTTAGCTAGTTCAGCGTCCGAATCTGAATCCGGTCCTGTGGGACTGTATTGTCCCATAGTCCCACTTACTCTAACGACATTCGGCAGCAAATGAGTTCGAACGAGAGTGCGACCGTCTGAAACGTGATCAATATAATTTTCTAAAAAGCGGAGATGTGCGTCGAAATAGGTCGCATCATGCGGAAATGGATCAATTGATGGTGGCTCAACACCTTCGAACAAAGGGCCAGCGAACGTACCATTTCCCGTGGTAAACCGCGTGGTGTCAGGCTGAAATTCAACCCGAAGAGCCACTACATCAAGCAATTCAGGTGCATGCCTCGTTTGGGCATGCACCTGAATGAATGGGAGCAGCAGAATGAACGCTGGAATCACGAACCAAGCCACAGATGAGCTGCGGCCGGACGTGGGGGCATCAATCATGTCGTGAAGAGAATTACCGGGCGAAATTCACGAGCATGGAGAACCGCATCGTGTTGGCGAGCGGCGAATCCTGTTCGGCATAGATATACGAGAAATCAACACCGATAATGTTAACACGCACACCGGCACCCAGGGTCATGTACTTACGATTTCCATTATCAGGGTTTTCGTAGAAGTACCCAGCACGCAGAGCAAACAGATCATTGTACCAGTACTCTAGGCCGGTTCCAATTGTCAGCTGGTCAACCACTGAAAGCGAAGCGAATTCAGCTTCGTCATCAGCCAATGCATTCGTTCGCACGTCGATAGACTGCCAAGAGCTGAAGATTGCCTTGTAAAAAGGATCTGCTTCGTACGATGTTGAATCCGTTCCTGAGTAATGGATCAAGTCTTTGTTGAAGTCAGTGACCCACGTCAGGCTGTTGTAGTCGTCAAAGTTCATCTTGAAGGCATACCCAAAGCGCAGGTTGGTCGGAATCGGATCCGCCTGTGCATTGTCTGAATACTGGATCTTCGGTCCCATATTGGCCAAGTTGAATCCTGCAGAAAACTCCCCTTTCATGGTTTCACCCATGGAGAAAGGACGTGTCCGGTACAACCCAGCGATGTCAAACGCCGTTGAGACGCCCGCTTTTGTTTCCTGAGCTCCAACTATCTGACCAGGCGCTAGGTTTGAGTAGATGAACCGTACCGACGTACCGATACCGAACGTTTCGCTAAGCTTCGTTCCGTAGGACAGTCCGGCGGCCAAATCGTAGGAGCGGAACGTACCTGTTGGGTTGTTCTGCTCGTCACGTCCTTCATGCTCCCCAAGGAACAGATAAGTAAGACTCGCGCCGAACGTACCCCAGCCAGGCACATTGTGCTTAGCAATCAGATACTCATAAAAGAGGTCTGCATTGAATTCTGGTAACCAGGCCGAGTGCGTGATAGCAGCCTCAGTTCCCGTTTGAAAGGCCAAGCCGGCTGGGTTCCAAAACATGGCGCTTGCGTTATCGGCAAGGGCCACTCCGGCGTTACCCATACCAGAGGCACGGCTATCTGGCTCGATTTTGAGAAATACTACGGCAGAGCCGCCAACCTGTGCACTGGCTGCCATGGGCAGGACCAGGAACAGTGCCAACAAACTCCCCATCACCCACCTACCCACTTTAGCGCGGCGGTTTCCCTCGGTGTTCTTACTACCCCAATTCATATCGTACATCGTTGCTTTGTCAGTTTGAGACTTCTGGTTTCCTATCGGGGTGTTCCGACAGGGGACCGTGCGTTGTCCGCAGTATGCGGACGGGTTTGCAATGCGTTCCGGTAGCGTTCTTGCGATGGCGTTTAGATTAATTCCTTGAAAACCCTGTGTAGGGCCGATTTCGAAATCCAAGTAGGGTTCGAGACCGCAAGTGTTCAATGTTTAGTTGCCGATAGGCAGCCTAATGAATGATAGCAAGCTTTTCGACGTGTTCACTTACCTGTCGTTCCCCGTTTTCACGGTCGACAGCCACTCTGATACGATAAAGGTAGATACCGGTTGCCGGCCGGTCTAGATCATCATCTTTTCCGTCCCAGTGAACCACGAGAGGTCCACTGCCCAGAATGCCTTCAGGAAGGGCTTCGTCCGAATGTATAGTTCGTATCGGTCGTCCGCTAAGCGTAAAAATGCGTATTTGGACCTCGGCAGGGGTCCCTGAGGGCTGATTATGTTCGAACACGAATCGGGTTTCCCGATTCATGGGATTAGGGTAGTTATACACATTATGTACGTCCAATACCTCATCAGTTGCGAGAGAAAAAGAGAGATCTGACGAATTAGAATTATTGAGGACATCCCAAGCCCGAACACTTAGGGTGTGTTGCCCTGCTTCGAGGCCCGTCAGATTCCACCGTATCTCACCCTCTCTAAATGAATTGGGCGAGGACACGAATGCTGAACCGATATCAACAGCTCCCTGGTCGTCATCATCTACCGAAAGAAGGATTTCATGCCCCACTCCGGCTCCAACCGTATTGATGCCTGACTCATCAAAGAGACGGACGATAAGCTCCGGGTCTCCGTCGATGGACCCCCCATCTACAAACGTCGTGTCATTTAGGAATAATCTCATTTGTGGGCCCTCCCCATCATCAGGTGGGTTATCAGAAGTGCCTCCCACGAGGAAGTTTTCTGAATACCCGATGGCCTGGGCATTTCCGTCACGAGCATAGACGGCAATACGTCCGGGCAAGTTGGTATAGGAGATATCTTTGGGCACTACGAATTCGGCCTCAAATCGACCAGACGTGGCACTAACTTCCCCCCTCCACAACAGGTCTTCGCGTTCTCTAAAATAAAGTTTAGGGTTGTAGATCCTCTGCTTGATAGGCACCTGTCGCTCCGCGTCAAAAACGGCCACATTGACAAGTCCATTGAACGATGCATCCACTACTCCTTCGGGCGTGCGGATGGACCCGTTGACCGTAACTCGATCCAGAGCTTTCAACTGACCTTGTGTGTTGTCCAGATCGGTTTCCATCAATTTCTCAACGACTGCATTACCGGCAGGCAATCCAATGCGCATCGATGGATCGCCCAGGAGGTTGAACTTACGACTGTTTCCCTGCAGGCCAACCTCGGTATTCTTGGTAATTCGAAGGATGTCACCCAGGCGTCTTGGCTGGCCGGTTCTGTCATCCATTTCGAACATCGTAATGTTGAGGGCTCTGTTCAGTCCGGCATTTAGAGACGTCTGTGATGACGATGTATAGGCCAATCGAACAGCCGTAAGAAGTGCAATCGCTCCACCATCAGGGTTGAGCAGCATAACTTCCGCACCGCTTTGCTCCTCCTCGAGGTCCCACCATCCAAACGAACAGGTAGCGGTGATGACGATCGGTTGTTTTACGCCGTTTGTGAGGAGTCTAGCGTCGTCGCGCGTGAAGATGCCCTCTTGAGCAAGACCGTCAGGGCCGCCATGGCCACTGTAATTCAGAACCAACGTGCCCCGATCAATTGCATCTAATATGTCCCGTCTGGCTTCGGGTATTTTATATCCCCCCAAGAATACGCGGTCATACGTTTCTCCGTAGATCTTCTGCATGTTGATCTTCGGGAAGGCCTCATCAGTGATAAGCTCTGCGACCTGGTCAATGTTTGAAAGATGGAGGTCAGCATCATTCTGTGTAGCGGCTAAACCGGTTGGCCCGTCATCTGCGATAGCGGTATACGTGGTACGCCACGATCCGAATGTGGCCGGGTCATCATAGGCGATCAGCTTGTCGACCATGATATCGGATTCTGCTACAGTTTGAAGAGGAAGCCGTCCTACCCCGATATCTAGTCGCTCAAACGTTCCATTGAAAATGGAGGTAAAGACCCACTCACCTTCATTGTCATCAAGTAGCCCGAAATAGTCATCCGAGGTATACGATGCAGCAGTAGCCGCTGACTCGGCTGTTTCATATGGAAAGATGTGATTCGAAAGAGGATTTTGGAATCCTGAGAGCCCTCGAAAATCGTAATGACCATCTCCGAATAAGAGCAGATAATCAAGCATCCGATCCGGATCATTGGTCCGGTCATACAGAAACTTTGCATAATCCCGAACAGCTCTCATGTCTGCAACACCGCCAGAAAACTCATTAAAAACCTGTTCCTGCGTAACGACTTGCACGATGAGGCCCTGTGACCTCCTGTGCTCAGCTAATCGGTTAGCTGCCGGAAGAAAGCCCTCAACGGTTACAATCAAGAGATCGGGCCAATCCGAGATACCATGGAGATTTTGGTTTACGACTGCCCGGACCTGCTCCTGGAATAACGTCTGAACCGTCTCTTCCGTAAATGCGATCAACTCCCTCGGAGCAGACCCATCCCCTTGGAGCGGAACGTGAACAACTTGTGTTCCACCTACCGACTCTACCAAATAGCTATGATGCACAATACCATCGGTCACATCCCAAACAATGGGAGTAGAGGCAAAACCGGAGAGTGAAAAACGCTGGGGAATACCTTGATTGGGACGGGTCATGAAGGTAAGCATTCCTTCTTGCGCACTCAGTCCTCGCTCGTACGTCAGCCGAAGCCAGTCTATGGCTGCTTCCGGCTCGTTATTCTGCTGAAGCAGGCGCATGGACAGATTCAATAATTGTCCTTGCGTGACGGATTGTACAAAGTTGAAGGATGTTACAGATGCCGTCGGATACTCACTTCCATTTAGGGTCGTTGTTGGAGCCGTTCGTTGACCGAGTGTTACGCCGTCTGATATCATGGCGACGGTTGCTCGTGGATTGGACGCGATGGCCACTCTTGCTTCGAAAAGAACTGATCCAGCAAGCATGCCCGGTAGCTCTAGACCCGTAAACAACGACCGTTCGGATCCGACTCGAATGCGATTACTCATCCAATCATGACCACTGCCATGCTCTCGGCTCCAAACCGCCTCTTCCCAATCAATGAAATGGCGGCCTTGTGTGGACGTAAATGTTGCAGCATTTGCCGTCGATGGGTCTGTCTGCTGAACAATGTCCTGCCCAAATGCGCCAACCTTGAGGATAACAGCATTCTCGTTCGAAAAAGGATGCACGTAATGCTGCATTTGACTGTCTTCAACTTGCCAGCCTGATGGGCCTGACGCGTAAAACGTCACTGCATCTGCCGCATCAAAGCGGCCATCTCCAGCACCCGAACGCAAAACAGGACTCTCTCGTAGGTCGTCAATCCGCTCTGCCCCAGCAATAACCGGAAGTGGTCGCCCCCCATTGGACAAGATCTGAATTTGCTGAGGATCTATCGTATCAGGATCCACTCCAAGAGACTGAAGGAGCGTTCTAGTAACTCGATATACACCTGCATCTTGAATGCTGATGCGAAACAGATTACCATCGGAAAGTGCGCTCTCAGTTACTCTCGACGCTCCTTTGCTGGCAACCGAAAAGGCCTCTGAAGGTGATGTGCCAAACGTGATGTCTACTACGACTCGTCTCATGCGCTCCATGACACCACGGTTGGCATCAAGACGAAAGGGCATAAGAACAATGTTTGCTACAGCTTTTTTGCGCTGAACACCAGCCTCTGACATCCAGACAGCGTCGCGATCGCTCAAAGGATCGCGCTCCTCGATATCAATGGCTACTGCGACTTCATTTACCAGTCGCTCGACGATCCGTAGTGACGCTGGGGCCAATCCTGGTAGCTCGATTAGATGACTTGCAAAAAGCTGACCACCGGTCGCGGCATCCAAAACACCATGAGACCAAGTCTTGACCCCAGAGGAGTCCACAAACTGATGTAGCGATTCATCCCAGGAGAAATCAAAGGCAACGCGAAGACCATCAGTTGTCCATTCCTCTTGAACGGACATCTGGGCATTGACACGGCCAGGGATCACAAGTACAAGAAAAGCCGCCATCACCCCCGCTATAATCGTCCGAAAGCATGCGCTGTCAGCCGAAAAAAGGGACATAAAAGAATGGCGCAACGTGTGCATGATGGAACGGGACCTCGTTAGATAAAGGTCGTAGGGCTTTTGAGGATGCAGGAGGGTTGCGAGGCCACTAAGTGCGATTCGCTTCCCGACAAATGGTATCCGCAGTGCTATAGGCGTTCCGTCATGAAATTGATGTCAGTCACCATGTCCCAAATGAAGGGACAATTCGTTCAGTAAGCCACGTACGGCTAGCAGCTTATCCACGTTCTCCGTGAGCTGAACTACCGCAGCTGCGATGTCTTCAAGGGGGCCTTCAAGGTCTCCTTTCATTCCCAGTGCGTTGGTCAACTCGCTGATCAATTCGACGTTTCCTGATATCACCGATAATGGGTTGTTGATATCGTGATGAACGCGGGATAGTTGCCCCCGGATTGCCTCCAGTTGCTCCAAAAATTGATCGCGTGATATGGCGTCGTTTGATGTCATCTTGGGCTATGAATCCATTTCTTGCAGGGGCGGTTCCCCTTTCCCAGAGGCCTTCGACGTGAGGACACCTGTAAATGCTGCCCAAAGCACCCCAACAGGACCGGAATCAGCTGTTTCAATCTCTGAGGCGTGCCATCTTGCTGGCACGATGCCATCCTTTGTGCGCACTTTTAGTTCCTGACTTCGTTCGTCCGGATCTGAATCCAGCCATTGCATAAATAATTTTCGCTCCTTCGAATGGGGAAAAATTAATTTCGTGAAGCGTTGCAGATCCCCGATTTCCTCTTGCTCATGACCAGTCAGTTCTTTTCCAGCTGGGGACCAATAAATCGTTTGTCCCTCTTCATTGAATGCAACGGCAATATGACCCATCGCATGAAGAACCTGATCAGCTAGTGCAATCTTTTTCTTGTCGGAAGACGGGGTTGGTTGTGTGGCAGGCTGAGGAGCTGACGGTGAGTCGTTCGATGATGCAGACTTAGGAGCTGACGGTGAGTCGTTCGATGACGCAGACTTAGAAGCTGATGGTGAGTCGTTCGATGACGCAGACTTAGGCGCATCCTCGCTTGCATCCACTTTCGCCTGATTGGGCGCCGATTTGTCAGGTTGTTCGGACACCTCTAGTGTCGGAATGAGATGGGCACCATCGCCAGATAGATGGCTCATTCCCTCCAAGGCCAGCGAGTCCAGTTCCAGGGCTGATTGTTCGTCGCCTGAAAAGTCTTCACCACGAAACAGCGCCAAGATAGCATCTGGCACCATGGAGACTGATTCAGCTGGCGTCGCGGCAAAGTCTGGTGCCCGATAATCGGCGGCCGCAGAAGCTGGCGTCGCAGAAGCTGGCGTCGCGGAAGATGACGTCGCCGCAGCTGACGCCGGAGAAGGCTCCATCGTGGTAGCTTTCGTGGCCATCTCGTCAAAAAGTGTAGGATCATTCGGCAGATTATCATACTCAGTGCCAAAAGAGTCTGATCCACCCAAACCGCTCGCGCCGGCAGCTTCAGATCTATCGCCAGAACCATTTGTGACTACCTGTTCAAGTACCGTCACATCCTCCATAATGATGAGATGTGCCATCCCTCCTTCAATCGGAAACGGATTAATGGTCATCAGAAGTGAATGTCGCTCACCCATGACCGAAGCATTGTCGATTCGAAGTCGCCTCACACCCAGTTTGGAGGACGCACTATTTGCAAACCACGTATCCAGTCGGTCTACAGGAAGAAAATCTGATAGTAGTGCGAGAGGGCGCCCACTAATCCATTGTCGATCGATACCCGTGCCATTTGCCAAACTGTCGTTGCAATCAAGGATACGGCCATCGGGTCCTCTCAAGAGCACCCAACTAGGTACGATGTCGAAAAGGGTTCTGAATTGGCGCGATGAAAGGTTGGAGGCGAGGCCCCTACTGCTTGTCATCCTGGCAAGGTCGACGACCGTGTCAGAATGTCCCCCCAACTGCTTTTCTGTTTCAGCCAATAACCGATCCAACGCAGCGGGAGCAATGGTACCTCCCCTGAGAAATTCATATAGGCGCTCATCAATCTTACGCAATGGTTTCGAAACGCTCGTCTGTAACGTGTCTATTACTATAGCGGAACTGATAACCCACAAAATGAGACTCACACCGAGAAAGATACTCGCGATGAGGATCCACGAAGGGAGAATGCTAATCGGGCGAGAAACAACAACGACGTGGCGTCCAACTTCGACCGAATTGAGGCTCGTCATCATCAATCGTTGGTCTCCGAATTGAATCTCTTCCTGATGGAGCCCTGTCGACTGGTTGCGAACTAGGTCCCACCAACGCGATTCGAGGGGATACCCGATCTCAGCAGGGAGGCTAGAATCCAGAATGTCACCCGTGGCGCTGAGCACCCAAACGCGCTCAAAACCTCTGTTTCGAGCTAAAACAGACAATCCATGGTGTTCTGCATGGACCGCTGATGATGTCTCGAATATGGTCCTGACACCTGCCCGTTGATCGGCAGTCATCTGCCGTTGTAATAACCCGGCCTCTCGATACGAAAGGCCTGCAGCGAGCAGTAAGAGAAACAGACCGATCGGCAACAATATTCTTGTGGCGATGCGTCGCAACGGAATGCCCAATCGAACGGCAGAAGTTCGGGTCACGGTAGTACTTGGAGGTTCTTGGAGGTGTCCGACCACCTATCTCCAAAATCCGTGCCACCATCAGGCTAAGCTAGTTTATACTTCAGGTGGGAAGTCCTTGAAATGACCATTTGATTTGATTTTCTGACGTATCGATTCTGCTCCCTCGACCGCAGGGATGAAGCGTTCCAAATGAGTTATCAAATACTCTACCCGCATCGACTCTGCTCGAGTTTCGAGCACGGTCTGCTTTTGCTCCAGATTAAGACCTGCGTTATGAGCCACAAAAAATGACAACCTATCACGGTTTTCATACAGAGAAGGTGATGGCGTCCTACCCGCTAATTCCAACAGTTTGATATGCTGCGCGATCAACCTATCCACCTGTGCCGATTCAGCAGCTGATGGCAAATCCAAAATGGCCTCGAAATCAGCGGTGAGATAACTGCGCTTATTGTGTACCTGAAGAACCTTGAAGCGCTCTTGTCCAGTAACAATAATGTTTTTTGATCCATCCTCGAAGGATTCGGTAATCTTACTGACCTTTGCCACGCACCCGACTTCCTTCATTTTACCCTCCTGAGAAAGTAGTACACCGAACGGAATATCCTGCGTCGTACAATCGTTTAGCATCTCTTGATATCGATCTTCAAAGATGTGCAGAGGCAGCACCTCGTCTGGATAAAGAACAAGGTCCAGTGGAAACAGGGGGAGTTGATCTAGTGCCATGAGCAGAAGCTTCCTTGGGATTGGGTGTTTTGAATGTTCTACTTGAACCGCAGCCCTCGGTGCCGGTTAGTGACCCGATGCTTACTTTTTATTCGGCTAATTCATGAATCCGTACGGATCCCGAGGGGACGCATGACCGCAGGGAAAAGAATTATTTCGGCTTTCGAAGGAACGCATCGAAGCGGTTTTTTCCGTTTCGCCTGTAAGACCACAGTGGCCCGCCTGCGAGTCACATGTTGCCTTATCGTCCTTGTATGTCTGTCATTTCCAGGAGAATCCGTTTCTCAGCCCTGGGTTTTTGGATCAAAGGATGATCCCAATGAACAAGCATCCATGGCTTGGTGGGAGGCATACGGGCAACTAGACCTAGCTGGAGGCTTTTCCTTGATAGGGCCGCAATGGCGCGGAGCAGGACACATCGACTTTCTACAGCACAGATCAAGTACCTCCCTTCGCATGCAGGCGACGCTGAGGTCTGGCATTTATGGTCTCAATGAAAGTGAAACGGACGAATGGGAAGATCTTCTTCGCGTGCTCCAATATGCTCGATGGCGATCGATAGATCAAAGTAGCTACGTCCGGCTTGGACCCCTTAACCGAACACGATTTGGAGCTGGACATTTAGTCAATTTCTTAAGTTCAGAAACCGTCTGGGATGATCGAACGATCGGCGTTGAAACCCAGTTGAAAGGCAATCGAAGCCTTGTTGAGGCTTTTACCTCAGACGTCACAGCGGCATCCTTAACAGGAATACGGTTCCAGTTGGTTCCTTTTGGCCAAGCAGAAACTGGCCTCGGTTCGCTCAGGATTGGTCTTGCGGCCGTTCAAGATTTTTCCATCGATACTACCCCAGGACAGCCATTCAGAGGACTGGAGGGAGAGGTACGAATGACTGCGTACCAAAGCGGTAGTTTTGATTTCGTCCCATTTGCCAGTTTTGCCCGAATACCTGAGTACGGTCAAGGACTTATGGTCGGAGCAAGCCTCGAAAATGCCAACTTCATCGATATGGCGAGGCTTCACCTTACTCTTGCGCTCCAGTACAATAGTTCTGATTTCCGATCCGGCTACTTCGGCAGTTTCTACCAAGTAAGTAACCCTGTCCGTCATATTGCTCAGGGTGTGGACCCCACCCAATTGGATATCCCGTTAAGGGACGTTGAACGGGGTAATTCAGTACATGCTGAGGCACGCATTTTATTTTTCGAACGATTCGAATTGTGGTATGCCTTTATGAGGTACCACGGGGTACAGCAATTGAGCGAATACCACCTCCGACTGTTTTTCAGGGCTCCACGATTCGTCCTCTCAGTCGCTCAGGATCGAAGAGGGCTGAAGGGTTTTGCTTCCCTATTCGGAAACTTGGGTGATGAAAACCGACTGCGATTCCAGTTTGATCTTCATCTTTTGCGTCAGTTGTGGGTCATGATCGATGCTCACTATACCTATCAGGCACAGGTTGCAGTCGAAGCTGATGGGGCAGACGGCATCCGAGCCGTCGGGGAGCCATTTGTGATTCAACGTCGCTTCGATCCGTTGATTGGACTACGCCTTCAGTTCTGAGCCTTCCCACCTATTGCACATTAGACGACCTGATGATAGCGTGAAAAGCATCCTCTTTCTTTGCTCACACAATAGTGCACGCTCGCAGCTGGCAGAGGCTCTCATGCGTGATCTCTTCGGGGACCGATACGTGGTATATAGTGCCGGTACTGAGGCTACATTCGTAAAACCACCCGTCCCCATAGTGCTCTCGGAAGTTGGTATTGACCCCTCCTCGCTTTGGTCAAAAACCACCAGCCAACTGGACGAGCCGACTACAGACATCGTTGTGACCGTGTGTGACGATGCACTGGAGAATTGTCCGTTTCGGCCAGCTCGCGAGCGCACGATTCATCGTGCATTTAGCGATCCTTCTAGTAAAGGAAGCAGTCCAGAGGAAAACTTAGAGGCCTTCCGCAAGACACGTGATGAGATCAGAACGTGGTTGATCCAAACATTCAGCTAAGCGATCGAGCGCTGCCTCGCTGTTAGGACGTTTCCCAGTTATTGATCTGATCGATCAAGTATCCCGGGACGTTTTCCATTGGAAGACGTTCTTGCTGCATCGAATCACGGTCACGAACGGTGACCGTTCCTTCTTCAACCGACTCGCCATCGATCGTGATGCAGTAAGGCGTTCCAATTTCGTCCATTCTGCGATAGCGACGACCGATCGCCCCTTTCTCATCATAGAACGTATTGAAATGCTCCTTGAGCATGTCTTCCATCTTGTGCGCCTGTTCTGGCATGCCGTCTTTTTTGACCAGCGGCAGAATTCCAACGGTAACTGGGGCGAGTTTGGGATGGAATTTGAGAACGGTACGAGAATCTCCTCCAACCTCCTCTTCTCTGTACGCTTCACAGAGTAGTGTGAGGATAGTACGGTCCAACCCTGCTGACGTCTCTACGACGTATGGAATATATTTTTCATTGGCCAATTGGTCGAAATATTCCATTTTCTTCCCGGAATGCTCCTGATGAGCGCCCAGGTCAAAGTCTGTCCGACTATGGATTCCTTCTACTTCTTGCCATCCGATCGGGAATTCATACTGGATGTCCTGCGCCGCATCTGCATAATGGGCAAGCTTTTCGTGTTCGTGCCAACGTAGTTTCGATGGACGCACCCCGTTGTCAATATGCCATTGCATTCTCTCCTCTCGCCAAGCTTCAAATGCTTCCATCTGCGAGCCTGGCTTAACAAAATATTGCATTTCCATCTGCTCAAATTCGCGCATGCGGAAGATGAACTGACGGGCCACAATCTCATTCCTGAACGCCTTACCAATCTGAGCGATACCGAACGGTACTTGATGACGACCCGTCTCGCGCACATTGTGGAAGTTCACAAAAATGCCCTGTGCCGTTTCGGGACGAAGGTAAATTTTGTTGTCTGCATTCGTGATCGGTCCGATGTGAGTATCAAACATCAAGTTGAACTGCCGCACTTCCGTCCAATCGAACATGCCAGAATCAGGAGACCTGATTTCCTCGGTCATGATAATGTCATATAGTGCCTTTGCTGCATCGTCTGCGTTTAGCGCATCGACCAGATCCGAATAGACCCGTTCGGCTTCATCGTCTTTGCCCTTACGACGAAGTCGATCAATGTGACCTTCGATCAACTGATCGGCGCGGTACCTCATTTTCGAGGTTTTGTCGTCGATCATAGGGTCGTTGAATGCATCAACGTGCCCTGAGGCCTTCCAAGTAGTGGGATGCATCAGGATAGCCGCATCCAGACCGGATACATTATCGTGACGATACACCATTGAATTCCACCAGCGCTGTGTAACGTTGCGCTTTAGCTCAACGCCAAGTGGTCCATAATCATAGGTAGCCGAGAGGCCCCCGTAAATTTCGGACGACTGGAAAATGAATCCACGGCGCTTAGAAAGGGAGACAATTTTTTCAAACAGGTCGGACATGGGTCCCTGGCGGTTTCTCTGGGGAGGACAGCAATTAAGAGTCAGAAGGTACGCATTTGGATTGACCTGAGAGCAGACAAGGATTGAAGATCCCGGTGAAATCGCGACACTGGGAATTAGATCTGCTTAGCCTCTCGATGTGGAGAGTACCATCATCAAGCACTCGCCGTCAATCCTCGTTCGGCGAGTGAGGTCCAGTTGTCACCTGCAATAATTACATGGTCTCGAACCGGGATACCGACAATTCGTCCTGCCTCAACCAATTGGCGTGTTACAACCACATCCTCCCTGCTCGGCTCTGGATTACCAGACGGGTGATTATGAATGCAGATTATGGCTGCAGCATGTTCAAGGATTGCTCGGCGGAAAATGAGCCGCGGCTCAACAATACTTGATGCTAATCCTCCTTCACTAGCTGTGAAATCAGCTATTCTGACGTGGGCTGTATTGAGTAAGATAACTTGGAATATTTCACGCTTGAGATCGGACATAGTCGGCCCGTATTCCCGAAAGACATCAGAAGGACTGCGGAAGGCAGCCGCCTTTTCCCTGGGTGTCTGTGGGAGTCGGCGCGCCAGTTCGAATGTCGCTGCCAGCCGCGAAGCCTTGGTGGGTCCAACCCCTTCTAATCCCATGAAATCGCGCACGCTACGCGCAGCCATTCCTCGAATGGATTTCCATGTCCGTACCATGGATTCAGCTACGTTTAGACTGGACCTATTTCGTGCGCCTGTACCTAGAATCAGTGCCAACAGTTCGGCATCCGTAAGTACATGCACGCCATGCCGGAAAAGCTTTTCTCGCGGAAAACCTGCTTTCAGGGCTGCAATAGCTTGTTGATTCCCATAGGATGTGACCTGCTCTGCTTTAACTGACGTATTGTCCACTCAAGACCCGCTTTTTAAGCAAGACCCACTTGGCAGTTAAACATACCCTTTCGACATCGGTCAGACCTGTCAATACTCGTCCCGAGTCATTCAGGACGTGATGGTATCAGGTCGTGTAGCAGGTCTTCGTTTGACGGACTCTGCTGCATGTGCCGCTGGAGGGCAATCATGGCATCCACAGGTGATCGACTGTTCAGAGCACGGAAAAGGCGATGGTGCTGATCGATAAGATCCCGATCAATGAGCAATTCCTCGTTGCGTGTGCCGCTCTTGCGCAGGTTGATCGCTGGGTAGATTCGTTTGTCAGCCAGTTCGCGATCCAGCACAATCTCTGCGTTACCCGTACCCTTGAACTCTTCAAAAATAACCTCGTCCATCCGGCTTCCGGTGTTGACCAGCGCCGTTGCGATGATCGTAAGCGATCCGCCGCCCTCAATATTGCGCGCAGCACCAAAAATCTTCCGTGGAATGTTCATTGCCCGCGCATCGAGGCCGCCAGAAAGCGTACGCCCACTGCCCTGCTGGTACAAGTTAAAGTTGCGACCGAGTCGAGTGAGGGAATCGAGAAGCAGGACAACATCTTTGCCTTGTTCCACGAGGCGTTTGGCATATTCTAGCGAGAGCTGTGAAACGCGAACGTGATTGTCTTCATCTCGATCGTTAGAGGAAGCAAAGAGCATAGCCGATGTCGTCCGCTTAAAGTCCGTGACTTCTTCTGGGCGTTCATCAACAAGAAGCGC
>Ga0115566_10000321_pt1 | contig 41008 bp, 39 predicted proteins | sample COGITO_mtgs_1204_3_FD_87173 | JGI IMG/M metagenome (GOLD analysis project Ga0115566, IMG submission 87173) | Pelagic marine microbial communities from North Sea - COGITO_mtgs_120405 | ecosystem: Environmental > Aquatic > Marine > Epipelagic | place: Germany:Helgoland, sampling site Kabeltonne...
GCATGCCGATTCCATCGCGGCGGCCAACGTCACCCTAGCTGTGGACGTAGCCGGCAACGGGGCCGCAACTCTGTCTCTTGATTATCTGAATCTTCGTCAACTGAGCAAGTTACTTCCAGATGGCTGCGAGCTCATCGGAAGTCTCAGCGCGGCCGGCGAATGCACAATGAAAGAATGGCAGCTTGAAGCTGCGGAAATTTTCGTCGATCCCGGCGTGGTTCGCGGCCGCTACCAGGACATGGCTGGCTCGGTTGGTCTGCGCGAAGTTGTCCTCAAGTATGACCGAGCGCTCTCAGGGCACGGCCAGTTGCACATCGCCCAATTACAGTCTGATGGCGTGCGCGCCGTTGGCGTGGATGTTGTTGCAAACTTCGCAAATCGCACGGTGCAGGTCGAGTTGGATCAGGGCGTGATCGAGGCCGTTGGTCTGGAGATACGCCCAACTAGGAGCCTGTTCAGTTATGACCTCGACAGCGGTGATGTCGCAATCGATCAGCTCCAGATTCGTCCGGATGTACTGCTCCAAAATGTCGTATGCACGGGCCAGGATGCGGTCTCCGCAACTGCGATACTGGACCTAGCCGAGCACGGCAGCGGCATGGTCGTGGCAAGTGTCGAGGCATCGCTCAGCGACCAATGTGCGGAGTTCGCAATTTCCGGATCAGAGATCGCGCTTGTGCGGCAAGGCGTTGCTCTTTCCGGTCTTCTGGAGACGCACGCCAGCGTTCGCTGGGATGGCCCGCTGTTCGTGTCGGAGAGCTTGACCCTGCGTGATTTGGAAGTCGCTTGTGATGACTATGTCGTTTCTCTGGGACAAGTTGGCGTCAGCGGCTCGGCTCAGTGGAACGAGTCCACTGCCGGGCCGCCGTCATCCTTGGAACTCTCGGTCATTGGACAAGAAGGGAAACTGGCATGCGATGCCGGAGAGATCGAAGACCTAGAGATTGCTGCAACAATCTCTGGTCGAGGAACACAGGCAGACGTGCAACTTAGGGTGACGACCGGTGCTGCGAAGTTTGGGGATAACACTGCACGTTCCATCTCAGCGTTATTACCAATCCGGTTTGGGGCAGACGAGACATACTCCCTGATTGCCCCCGTGGAACTTGCCGTGGCGGGAATTCACGCGTACTTCAGTTCTGGGGACCTGACCCTGACCGCCGAGCCGTCCACCGAAGGATTCAACATCCTAGGGAAGCTTGATTGTGCGGGAGAAACGGTGGCACTGGAAGGCACCGCATCCAGGACAGGGGATACCGCGTCGCTGCAGTTGCCACATATTCCAGTGAGTCTCGTGGGAAAATTTGTCAAAGGGCTCGCTGTCACGAATGGAAGACTCAGCGCTCACCTATCGCTCACAGAGGGGACGATTGCTGGCGGGCTTGCTTGCGAAGGGCTGTCGATCACTAGGGCGGATGATGAACTCGCAATTGATGGATTCTCAGGCTTGGTCCAAGTTGCAGACTTCGCAGCCTTGCGAACTCACCCGGGGCAGACGTTCACATTTTCCACCGCGAGTCTGGGCACAGTGTCGGCGGGGCCGGGTTGGGTGGACTGGCAGTTGGAGTCCAAGGACAGCCTGTTTATCGAGAAGGTAGAGCTCGGCTGGTGCGATGGAGATCTGCTGGCCGCAGCTGTTCGACTGCCTCTGGATGGCGAGATTGCGCTGACCACGGACGTGCGTGCCGAGCATCTTGATCTGGACAAACTGGCCGCCCTGCTACCCGACTACAACGCCACTGGTGCGGGCCGTATCTATGGCCGGGTTCCCATGGGGTACGAAGAAGGGCGCGTCAAAGTTGGCCGTGGCTTCCTCTACTCTATTCCTGGCCAGCAGGGCCACTTACGCATGCAGAAGGACGAGTTGCTGACGGCCGGGATGGCGCCGGGGTCCAAACAGTACTCACAGCTGGTCAACGCCGAGAAAGCGCTGCGCGATTTCACCTATGACTTTTTTCGTCTGGAGGTCAACGAGCCCGGTGCCTCCGCGCCGATGCACGTGAAGCTTTTTGGCCGGGAAAGCAGCAACCCCAACGGGCAGACCTACAACGTTCAGGTTAACCTGAACGCTGATCTCGAGGAATTGCTGAACGTTGCCCTAAAGCTGCAGCAGTAGCACGTATAGATGCTTCCCAGCCAGTACTCAAGAATGGGGCCATTGAAAGGATCGACTCGATTCGATCCTTTCGGTCTGCTGTTGACATTGACGAAGGTAAGCGATGATCGCTGACATTTATTGGCTCAAAGAATTTCCGCATGGCCGAATTGGGACCATGGCGCGCCCGCGGGGCGGGGATTGGCTTGAGGATGAGGTCGTATCCTGGAAGACTGCAGGTGTGGGAGTCGTCGCTTCTGCGCTTACCGATAGCGAGATGCGGGAACTCGATATTCAGGACGAGGCGCGGTTCTGCAAGGCACAGGACATTGAGTTCCGTCGCTTCCCGATCACTGATATAGGGATCCCATCATCGATGCCAGAATGGTCACTGTTTATCCATTCACTGAAGGTGGCTGTCGTGAGTGGGACGCCCGTGGTGGCTCACTGCCGGATGGGGATTGGTCGTGCGTCGATGATCGCGACGTCTCTGATGGTGTCGTTTGGCGTCGATACGGCGCAAGCGTTTCAATGGATGAGCGAAGCACGAGGTTTGGCCGTACCCGATACCGAGAACCAGATTGACTGGGTTGCGAAGTTCGCAGCGTATCTGGTTACTCGAGGGTGAGGCTGAGGGCGATGATCGCATAGGCGGTGCACAGGTTGCGGTCACCTTCTCGCCAGAGAATGCTGTCGCTTTCCCAGTTTCCAGCGCCGCGCTGGCGTGCCAAGACTTCTTCGCAGATGGCTCTCTGCATGTGGCGGTGACGGACCGGTACCGCAGCCTGCGCCTGAAGCATCCTGTTCATGGTCGAGAGCAAATACAGGTAGCTGTAGTAGCCAGCACTTCCGGCTTTCGGGTTTTCTACGGGCTTGGGATAGCGGGCAAGCCACTCCAGACCCAGCTGAATCCGAGAATCGTCCGTGGGCACATTGCAGAAGAGTAGGCTCTTGATACCAGCTGCGGTGAAGCTGCCCTGAGCCCAGATGCGGTGGGGGGGCTTGCTTTTGAGGGCTGATGGGGAGTAGGCGAATGCTCCGGTAAAGCTGTCGCCGAGTGAGTCATCGATAATCTGACAGTCGCTGAGAAATTGTGCGGCGCGCCCAGAGACTATGGCAGGAAGCTCGACGGCCGCACATGCCTCCAGCACCCAGTGAACGTCTGTGATGTAGGCATGCCGATCCTGGTTGCCATAGGTGGCGGTCTGACGTGCCCACAACTGCGGCTGTGACTTCAGCAGTTGGTCGTGGAGAGTGGCGATAACTCCCGCGTGTTTCTCCGCTGAGTGGGCAGACAAGGCCAAAATCGCGGCACTGACCGCATAAACGCGGTCGGCGACCTCCAAGGTGTCTAGTTTTGCAGCACGAGTAATGACAAAGCCAGCGGCAAGCGCCTTTGTCGATTTCTTGACCGAAGCGCGAGACAGCTCGAGGGCGTAGAGGCAGAATGCTGTGGCTCCGAGGTCATCGCCCCACGAACCGTTTCGCTTCTGCTCATTGACCAGATAGGCGACACCACGTCCCAGCGCGCTCTGGCCTTCTCGCTGCAGCGATTCGTCGAGCGGCTCGTGAAGGGTCTGCGCGCTGGCGCTGATGGCCAACAGGACGGCAAGTTGCGGACCTCGCAACTTCATAAGGAGATCTGGCCTCGGAAGGCAATTTCGGCGGGGCCAGTGTGAATGACTTGACCGTGATCTTCGGCGATGGTAATGACGTCTCCGCCCTGCGTGTGGACTCGTAGGGGAAAGTGAACGAGGCCTAGCTCGCGTGCGAGCCAAGCCGCAGCTGTCACGCCTGTGCCGCAGGCCAGTGTTTCGGCTTCGACGCCCCGTTCCCACGTGCGAATGCGAAGCTCGCCATCAGCGGCGGCCGCGACGTTGGCGTTGGTCCCGGTGGGGCTGAAGTCCTGATGGTAACGGATCGCTGGGCCGATGTCCGCAAGGTCTACCGCGGACACGTCAGCGACAAAGTACACTGCGTGCGGCACGCCGGTATTGGCCAGGTGTACTGGGACGGGAGAGCGGTCGTCGTAGCTGAGCGTGTGGTGCAGTTGGACGCTGGAAGGCAGCGGCATGATGAGCTGAACGCGCTCGCCCTCAACGTTGGCTGAGAGGACACCGGCGTCTGTGAGAAAGGTGTGGCTCTCGGGGGCCAGGCCGCGCTCGACCGCAAAGCGGGCGATACAACGCGCTCCATTCGCGCACATTTCGGCCCGGCCACCATCGGGATTAAAGAACACCATGCGGTAGGCGAAATCGGCGTCTTTACGAAGCAGAAGAATGCCGTCTGAGCCGATTCCGCAGCGGCGATCTGCTAGGAATTGAAGCTGCTGAGCACTGAGCTGAAGCTGCTCATCACAATCCTCGATGACCACGAAGTCATTGCCAGCACCCTGCATCTTGGTGAAGTCGATGGGAGTCAAAGCAGGCGTGCCAGATCTGCGAAGGAATCCAGCAAATGGATCCCAGGGATTTGGGACAGTGGTGCCGCATGATCGTAGCCAAAGCTGACGCCAATGAATGGGATTTTGGCGTTGGCGGCTGCATCAAAGTCCGCTCGCGAATCACCGATATACACGGAATCTTTCTCTCCCAGTAGGTCTAAGGCATGGAACAGCGGAGCAGGATCTGGTTTACGCTGGGGTAGGTCGTCGCCGCAGACTACGACGTCGAGCAGCGTGGCAAGTTCGAATGCCTCCAGCATGGGGATGGTGAAGTATCTGCCCTTGTTGGTGACGCAGCCTGTCTTGCGTCCAGAGTCCCGCAGCTGGCGGAGCAAGGTGAGGGCGCCGGGGAATGGCGCGGATTGTTCGCAGGCGTGCGCGGCATAGAAGGTGCCGAATGCGTCAAGCGCGGCCTCCAGCCCGGGCGGATCTTCGGGGGCATCAATCTTACCAGCGAGTGCTCGTTCCACGAGACGCTGCACGCCGTGGCCGATCCAGGTGGCGACGGTGTCATCCGGCGGGGGGCGCTGGCGGCAAACGGTCTGGCGCACGGCTTCGGCGATATCTGGCAGTGTATGGGCCAGGGTGCCGTCGAGGTCAAACAGCACGCAGCCAGGAAGCTTAGCGTCCATTTGCCAGCAATACGTTGGTGACTGAGGCTGACAGTTCATCCAGCGAATATGGCTTCGGCAGGAAGCCTTTGCAGCCATTGATGATCATTTCCGTGATCAGGTCATCGTTGTTGGAGCCACTCGTCACCAGAAACCTTGTCTCCGGAGAATCCTTGTGAATTTTTTTAAACACGTCCTCGCCGGAGATTCCCGGCAAAATCAGGTCCAGCAGGATCCCGTCGATTGAGCCAATATTATCGTCAAAGGCAGTAAGTGCCTCTTCTCCAGTCGTGGTAGAAATGACATTGAAGCCCAGTGTTTCCAAGTGCGAAGCGGTCAACTCTCGCAGAATGCCATCGTCTTCGATGATCAGAATTGTCTGCTTGCTCCCTGGTTGCGTATCGGGAGCCGGCGCGGGTGTTCCCAGTTGCGTTTGTTCGTCGGGAATAGGGACTGGATCAGGGAAGGAGCCGACTAGCATGGCCTGGTCCTTGGCGACCGACTCCGCTGGGAGATAGAAGAAGACTGAGGTTCCTTCGCCGATTTTGCTCTGCACGTCGATCCAGCCACCGGAATCCTCGATGATCCGGTAGGCATTGGCCAAGCCAAGGCCAGTGCCTTTGCCCTTGGCCTTGGTGGTGAAGAACGGCTGGAAGATTCTTGCCATGGTTTCACTGTTCATGCCGCTGCCATCGTCACGGACGAGGATGATCACGTAGCGTCTGGCAGTCAGTTGATGGCTGGTGCGCGTTCTCAACTCGTCTGCGTCCTGAACCGCGACGCGGAGGATCAGCTTGCCACAGCCATCCATCGCATCGCGCGCGTTGAAGCAGACGTTTAGCAGGGCCTGCTCCAAATCGCTGCGGTGCCCGCAAATGAGAGCGTCTTCTTCGACAGTTTCGGCAATGATTTCAATCCGCGTATCAAAGGTATGCACGCACATCTTGCGGACACTGGGGATGACCACATTTACGTCTACGCACTCTTTGCGCTGTTGGTTTTTGCGTGAAAAAGAGAGCAGGCGATCCACTGTCTCGCGCCCGCGCTGCACGCAGTCCACGGCTACTCGTGCCATGCTGGAAATGATATGTGTGTCAGGCATGACATCCGGTGTGGTGATTTCGCTGCGGATCAGGTCCAACGCACCACTGATGCCGCCGAGTACGTTGTTGAAGTCGTGGGCAATGCCGCTCGCGAGTGTGCCCACCACTTCCATCTTCTGCGAGCGGAGCAGTTGCTCCTCCAGTTCCTCGTTCTGCTGGGCGCGCTCGTTGAGCAGATTGAAGGCATCGACAATTACTTCGGTTCCCGCGGGCTTGTCCGTAACCGGGGACACCACTTTCCCTTGCAGAATACGGCTGGCAGCGGTGCGAAGTGGCTCGAGGTTGGCGCCGCTTCCAGTTCCTTTCAAAGAACCGAGCAAGAGAATTAGCGTGGCGACGAGGGCGACCAGCAACAGGCCCCTGCTGCTGTTGCTGTTTTGTCTGGGAGCAGGAGGAGACGCGGCGAGGACAACAGTCGCCCCGCGCCCCAATCCGATGGCATGCAGGTCTGAGCCCGCGCCAGTGATGACGCGCGATTCACCAAAATCCAGATATAGGTCGTCGACGTTCAGCGACTCGTACATCCTTGACACTCGCTTGCCGGAGACGCCATTTGCACCTTTGAGGATGATACCTTGGCGGTCAATCACCATAAGCTGTGCATCAGGCTGCCCCAAGGCAGCAGCAATGGCTTTGCTCAGCTGAGCGAACTGGTCATCCTTGAGGTCGGCCCGAGAGAGTAGTGCAGCTGCGGACTCCGCAGTCTGAATGCAGAGCTCCCGGTGAGCCTTGCTCGCATCGGGTGCCTCGCCATGGTTCGCTGTGAGCGCGGCGACGGCTATGGCCGCAATGGCAATGCCGCCTATAATCAGCCGAGTACCTGTGTGCATGGGGCGGTCCTTTGTAGTGCGAGTCGCCAGTACAATAGGGCGGTACAGTCTTGCCTGCAACATTGGTCCGGGCAGACGTTCTCAAAGAAGTTTTTAAAAATCTGCCGAAAACGTTGAATAGACCGTGATTGCGGTTCGTCTCACGCTCGCACACGATGTATGGTTAGCAGGCAAAGCACAAGGGAGCCAGCTTTTGAATTGGAATCAAATAGAGCGCGGATTGAAGGCGGAAGCGGTCACCGAGCGTATGCCGGATATGGAGTCGTTTCAGGAAGATGCGCGGGCTCGCTTGTCCCTAGTGCATCAGGATGCGACGATGGTACACCGCGGGCGAGCCGGGCTCTGGTTTTTGACCAGTTCGCTTGCAGCAGTCGCGATCGCCGGAGCGTTGTTTCTGCGGCCAGCAGTTCCGGCGGCAGCTGCCTCGACTGAGGTAGCGTCACTGACAGTGGACGTGGATCATGCTTCGGTGTTGATCATGAATGACGCCAGTCAGGATGCCACCATTGTCTGGATTGCGGACATGGAAGTCGCAGATCTCTAACTGCGCACGCCCCAAGTAATGGTGCGGGCTGGCTTTTCCAGGATCTCTCGGACTTTGCGTAACAGTATTTTGGGCGCGAATGGCTTGTTGAGCATCTCGCCCCTCTAGGTCCCTAGCTAATCAAGGTGTCCCCGCCCTAGCCGGACATGTACAGAACTTTAAATTTGAGAAACACTGCCCAAACCCGGATGCTCAGCGCGTGCCCGTTGATGCCCGGCATCACTCGATCCATTAGCGGTAGATCTACGCCCCCCTTTTCCGCGAGCAGTATTGAGTGCCTCCTCTCCTGAACCTGCCGAGAGCACGGTGTAGCCGTAACCGGAAAGTACGTCCATGGCCATCTTGCGCACTTTGCTTTCATCCTCGACGATTAAGACCTTTTCATCGCCGCGCTGTGGCATTTCCTCGATGCTGGTTTGGATCGTATCGGTTTTGCTGCTGCGAGATTCCGGTAGGTAGATGTGAATGGACGTCCCCGGGCCCACGTGGGTTTCCACATCAAGAATCTCGCCGGTTTGGGGGACGATGCCAAAGACAGCGGATAGCCCGCGACCGGTGCCCTAGCCTAAGGGCTTGGTCTTGAAGAACGGCTCGAAGATGCTCTCGGAGATGTCCGCATAATCCCGGTCCCTCGGTCGCGTACGGAGGGCTTTACATAGGAACGCTGCGGAAACTTGTCGATCGCTGATCTTGCCGACTACGCTATGCTGCAAGACCGGGGCAGCGGAGGCCACGTAGATCATGTCCGCGGGTGACTGAGCATTGACCTTGGCATCCACAACCTCGATTGGCAGGCCCATCACTTTCCGCGAAGCCAGGGCCGAGAGCCCGCTGTTATGGGCAGTCCCACCTACCACGGTTATGCGAAACCGATTCCTCGGCAGAGAGTCTGCCGCCAGCCAGGTTACAGATCGTGCGATGTTATACACGATCATCGCCTGCAGACGACTCTGGCCTGCGGGCGCTGGCTCCTGCGCGAACGTGGAGACGGCCGCACAGAAAACGGTGACTGTGAGAAAATACTTAAAATCAGACGAGAACCTGTACGTCGGGCCCACGCGGAATTAACGTTAGATTTTGGCATGTGCGCGGCATGCAACGCCGCGGATGGCCGTTCGCCGCCCCGTTCCCCACAGCGAGCTCGATGCCCCCGCCAAGCGCCTCTGAGCTGGACGGTTAATGATGTTGATAATTCCGTTCACAGCGTTGGCCTACAGGATGAGCTTACCGGGCCGCGAACCACATCAATGCGTTCAATGTCCTCGAACTGCAGATCGGGGTTATGCCACAGCACGCCTGAGAAAATCTTATTGCAGACACTTCGCCCATCGATCATCACCAGCATCTTATTCGCGAGCAGAGTTCCGCCCCCGCGTGCCATGATCGCCCACTTCTTCGAATCTAGTCGCGCGACCTGCACGCTCGGAACCAATCGCAGCGCATCTGTTATCTGCGAGACGCTAAAGCGAATCAACTCTGCACGAGTCAAAACGAAAACCGCCGCGGGTCTATCCGAAAACGGTGTGGACCGCTTTGAGACGGTGGTCACCTTGAGATCCATGAGCTCTTCCAGGCACAGGTCTAGAAGTTCCCGCTCGGTTTCTGGTCGGGCTGTGTATTCAGCGTGCACCGAAAGACTCAAAATCAGGGCAAACGCCAAGGCGTGAAAAGAGTGCTAATTCATAGGTCTCAAATCTGCGCGAAATCATAAAAGTCATAGCGCAGTCTAACAGGTATCAGGAGCGTTTGCCAGGATCGCCGATTTCCAATCGTTCCTGCGGGTCGTGGCTGCGTGAATGGCAGGCATTGCGGGCAGTTGTACCCGTACTGTTTCAATCACTTGGACGCGCCACCCTTTTCCATGAACTTACCTAATAAGCTGACAGTCAGCCGTTTCCTTGCCACCGGTGTCTTCTTGGGACTTGCTGCGATTCCGGCGTCGGTCGAGGGGCATTTGCTCTGGTGGAAGATCGCGTACCTCATGGCCATTGTGGCCGGGTTCACCGACATCTTGGATGGGTACATTGCCCGCAAGTACGATTTAGTGACCGACTTTGGGAAGTTGATCGACCCCCTCGCGGATAAAGTGTTTACGGTTGGGAGCTACGTGACGCTCGTCGGACACGAGCTATGTCCGGCTTGGATCGCTGTGGTTCTTGTTGCGAGAGAATTTGGCGTGACTGGGCTGCGCTCACTTGCTGCCAAGCGAAATATCGCCCTGGCCGCGAACAACATCGGCAAGGCCAAGACCACCTGTCAGATGTTGGGGCTTGTCTTCGGCGGCGCACTTTGGGTAGGCTGGCTGCCGCTCGAGACCTGCCAAGTGGCATGGACCTGGACGCTCTACGGCGTTGCCGCGTTTACCGCATATTCCGGCTGGTCCTATTTCTACGAAAACCGGCAGCTGTACATGCAGGATACGTAACACGTGGAAGGGCAGGACAATGGCCCACTCGACGCGCTCGCCCAATACTTCGGGCACGATGCGTTTCTGGAAGGGCAGGAAGCAGTCATCTCACGCATCCTTCATGGCGAGGAGATGTGCGTGGTCATGCCGACAGGTGCCGGAAAATCCCTGTGTTATCAGCTCCCTGCCGTGATGAAACCCGGCTATGCCCTCATCTTTTCGCCGCTCATCTCGCTGATGAAGGATCAAGTAGACGGGCTGCTGCGCAAGAACATCCCCGCCACATTCATCAACAGCACCATGTCTCCAACTGAGCAGCAGGAGACCATGGCGCGTGTTGCCCGCAATGAAGTGAAGATGCTGTATGTTGCGCCGGAACGGTTTCGCTCCCAATCATTCCGGCGTTTGCTGCAGACCCATCCACCATCCATGGCCGTGATTGATGAGGCCCATTGTATCAGCCAGTGGGGCCATGATTTTCGGCCAGATTACATGCGTATGGGGCAGCATCTGCAGGATCTGAACATTGCGCAGGTCTGCGCCTTTACCGCGACCGCCACGCCAGTGGTGCGTGCCGACATTACCACCCAACTACGGCGAGAGCTGTCCGTCTTCGTGACTGGCTTCACCCGGCCGAATCTTGCCTTTTCCTGCCTCCCGACCAACAGCCAGGAGCGCAAGATCAAGCAGATCCAGAAGATGCTGGCAGAGGAACCGGCGCCCACCATTATCTACGCTGCCACACGCAAGGTCATCGACCTGCTTGGTGCCGAACTTGGCTGCATTCGCTACCACGCCGGAATGACGGACGATGAACGCACCCAGGCCCAAGAACACTTCACTCATGACGCCTGTCCTGTCGTCGCGGCCACCAACGCCTTCGGCATGGGCATCGACCGTCCCGATGTCCGCCGCGTGATCCATTTCAATATCCCAGGCAGCCTCGAGGCCTACTATCAGGAAGCTGGTCGGGCCGGCCGAGATGGCGAGGATGCCCGCTGCATCCTCTTCTTCTCCCAGCAGGATCGCATGATTCATGAGTTCTTCATCGAGATGAGCAATCCGCCGCCCTTTGTCGTGACCCGAGTCTACCAGGAACTGCGCTCCCGGGCTATGCAGGAAAACTCCAACTACCTTGAAGTATCCCAGGCATTGCTCGCCGATGTCATCCCTGATGTGAAAGGCGATCAACAAATCAGCGCTGCCTTAAAAGTGCTCGAGAAGTACGAGTATATCGTGCGAGGTAACCGACACCAGAACCGCGGGCAACTAAGCATGCAAGTCTCCCGCGAAGAAGCCTTGCGCAAGTTCCCTAGGCCCGACACCCAGCGCGGCAGGATGATGCACATCCTACTCCAACGTTACGGCCATGAACTTAGCCTTGGGGTCGACATCACCTACGAAGACCTCGAGCGTCTGTCCGGGCTAGACGGCGACCAAGTGCGCCGTGTCATTCGCGCTCTCAACGGCGCTGAGCTAGTCTGGCTGCCGCCATTCTCCGGCCGCGGGATTACCCTGCGAAAGCCACAGGAGGCTACCCTAGCCGTCTCGTTCGAAGACGAGAAACGCCGCGCCCAGCTCGAGACCGATCGCCTCGACATCGTCTGTCGCTATCCGCATACCCACGATTGCCGCCAACGCTACCTCATTTCCTACTTTGGCCAGGAACCCGGCGAATGGCGCTGTCGAACCTGTGACCTTTGCAGCGGCGAAACTACTGCCAGCAGCCGCCTGCCGACTACCGCCGAGGAAGAATTGATCGTGCGCGTCCTCACCGGGGTTGAGGCCCTGCGTGGCCGCTTTGGGCGCAACCGTGTTGCCCAGTTCGTGACCGGCTCCCAGAGTCGCGAGATATACGATGCTGGCCTGCATCACTTGTCCGGCTACGGGGCCGTAGACTGCTCCAGCGCCGAGGTGCTCCAGCTTCTCGATGTGCTCATGCGCTCAGGCTGCGTCAAGCGCAACGGCGAAAGCAAGTATCCGCTGGTGATCATCACCCCGCTTGGCCGCGAGGTCATGGCCCGCAGCAAGCGAGTGCCGATGGTTTTTCCGAGCAGCGTTGTCGAATCCGCCCCTGCGGAGTCCGCACCAGCGCCAGCGACCTCCGGAGACCACGCAGATCTCTACGAGCGCCTGCGGACGGTGCGAGACGAGATGGCCGCCAAGCGTGGCGTGCCCGCCTTCAAAATCCTCAACAACGGCACCCTGCAGGCGCTGGCAAACCTAGCACCGGTGACCAAAGAAGAAGGCATGGCCGTCAAAGGCATCGGGGCCAAGAATTCCCGCACCGTGCTACCCGCCTTCCTCCGTGAGATTCGGGTCTGGCGGCAGGAAAACGCCGAATAGCCTGAGTCCTTGAGCTTGACCGTGCTTCAGGCTGCTCGCAGCAGAGTCCCCAGCAGATTATTTAGCACCCGGGCACAATCGAACTGCATCGCATAGCTGCGGGCGCTCTCACTCAATTCACGTCTTGCATCCAGCGACATCAGGAGGAGCGCCCGCTCTAGACTCGCCGCGATCTCGTCTGGTCTTCCCGGGCTCACATAAAGACAGTGATCGCCCGTGGCCTCGCAGGCGCCACCCACGCGCGTCGTGATCACCGGGCCGCTGCCGCCGGAGAGCATCTTCTCGGCGATCGCTACGGCGAATGTCGCCGTACAGTCAGGCAGAGATTTAGTGGGAAGCGCAAACGCCCCGCAGCCGTGCATCAACGCCCGCTTCTCCTGCTCATCCACCGCACCCAGAAACATGATCGTCTGCTCGTCGCCGGTGGCCAGTGCCTGTGCCTGTTCCAGAAAGTCCCCTGTCCCGGCGATCACCAACGGGACCATGCCATACAGTTTACTGCGGCGATAGCCCTCGATCAGGTCGGCGACTCCCTTGGCCTCCAATACCCGCGATAGAAACAGGATGAACTTGCCCTCCAACAATCGGTAGCGAGCCAGCGTCTGGCTGATCAAATCCCGGTTGCTTTCCGCGTTGATAAACGAAGCCGTATCAATCGCGGGGTAGCTCACGCGTAGGCGGGCGCCCATCTGCGGGGCATAGTGCGTACCCAGCGCATGATCGACCTCCGTCGCGTGGTCGATAATGATCGAGCGCGTATACTCAGAGACCGCCACCGGACAATCATTGGCCAGGAATGTCCCCAGCACTTGTTGTGCTGCCCCGAAATGCCCGCTTGCCAGCGCACAGCGGACGATGCCGGTGACATCAGATCCGACTGCTTCCGCGATTGTGTGCACATCAGGCTGCACGCCCGAGCGCCGCACCGACTGCACCGCATCTACCGCCACCTGGGCATGTGGCACCAGATAAAGCGACACGATAGTGGTCGGTACGCCATCCATCAGAATCTCGCTCACGTGCCCGGTCATCGCTTGCAGCAGGCGGCCGTCCAGCACTTGGCTGCCAGCCAAGGCCTCGGGCCGGTCCACCACGATCCCTTCCGAGTACGGAGAAATGCGCGATAGTTGCTTGCAGGGCAGGGTGCTTTCCAGAATCGTAGCCAGTGGCCAGGTCACAATCCGCACCTGCTCGAATCCGCCCTGCAGCGCTGCCTCCGCCAAGTTGCGCGCTTCTGCCGCGTGCCTGCAGATAATCGGATCTGCCCGGGCAATAATAATCATTCGTCTTCCAACCATGGTCAATCTCGGTTCATTTAGGTAAATCGACCTCGTCCAATTGGACCTATGCAGAAACGATGCCAAGATGAAGCTTGCCTCGGAAAGGCCCTCCAGTTGTCACGAAATTGTCAGAGCACAGTCGGGAAGTACAAAAATGGCAACAGAATGGGCAGCCGCCCTGGTGGATTGGTATCGGCGCGAAGGCAGAGACTTGCCATGGCGGCAGACGCGCGATCCCTACCGAGTATGGGTGAGCGAGATCATGCTGCAGCAGACCCGCGTCGTGGCCGCTATTCCCTACTACGAGCGCTTCATGGCCCGCTTCCCAACGCTGCAGGCCCTGGCTGAGGCACCGCTCGATGATGTGCTCAAGGCCTGGGAAGGGCTGGGCTACTACTCTCGCGCGCGTAATCTCCACGCCGCCGCCCGCCAAGTCAGCGACTTGGGCGAGTTCCCTCGGAGCGCTTGCGAACTCCGTAAACTCAAAGGAATCGGCGATTACACATCTGCGGCCATCGCCAGCATCTGTTTTGGCGAGCCTGAACCAGTCATCGACGGAAACGTCATTCGCGTCAGCTCACGGCTCTTAGGACTCGCCGAAGACCTCACTCGGCCGAAGGCAAAACGCGCACTGCGTCAGCAACTCTTGCCAGCCATCCAAGAAAACTGCGCCAACGCCTTTAATCAGGCGATCATGGAGATCGGGGCGCTCGTCTGTACCCCGCGCTCGCCCGCGTGCCTGTCCTGCCCCTGTCGGACCTGGTGTGTTGCTTTCGAAGAAGGCACCGTCGAGCAATTGCCGAATCTGCCAAAGCGGCCACCGTCTCCGGAGCGCGAGAAGGTTGCGGTGTGTCTAGCGACAGACCAAGGCGTATTGATGCACCAGCGGCCCACCGATGGTTTTCTGGGCGGACTCTGGGAGCTGCCTACCGCAGCAGATCAAACCAGCTTGAGCGAGGCGCTTGCCGCCCTTGGAATCGCCCTGCAACGCAGCGAAGAGCTTCAGGCAGTCGTCCATGTCTACACCCACTTTCGGCTGACACTTTCCGTTCTTCAAGGTTTTGCGGAGTTCGCAGCCGTCGCTAAGCCGCATCGCTGGGTGCCCGTTGACGAACTCGAGGACCTAGCCTGCGATCGTGCTACGCGGAAAGCCCTTGCGGTTGCGCTTGGCGCTCCGGCACAGCGCACCACACGCTGATCGCCAGCGTGTAGACCGCGATCACGCTCAGCGGCAGCCAGATCTCGCGCACACTGCTGCCGTAGATACTCGCCACATCCCAGAGGCCGTGCAGCAGCGCCGTTGTGAGATAAAACACATAGAGCGGCCAGGCGCGGCGCCTTTTCCAGTACAGCAGCACCCCCACGCCATGCAGCATGCACATAGACGTGTGCAGCGGCACGGCGATCAAACCGCGCAGCAGCAGATAGGCAGCCCCCCCGTCCCCATAGCTCCAGATGTTCTCGATTACCGCGAACGCCATCCCAACCACGGCAAAGCCCAGCACGCACTCCGCGGGCTGCACCGGGCGACTCCGCCGATTTAGGCAGCTAACCACGAGCAAACCAGCCGCCATCTTCCAAAACTCTTCCCCAAGTCCCGGCGCCAGAAATACCCCCAGTACTCCCATTCTGATGTCTGGGGTCTCGAAGAAGTTCAGCGCGGTATCATTCAACACCCGTGCGTTAAAATAGGCCGCAGGAATCGTCGACAGCATGCCAGCCATTGCGAAGAGCACAAAACGCTCATACGGCGGTTTTACCGTCCGGTATTTGGAGCGCACAAAGAAACCAAAGTAGAGGAGGGTGGTCCAGCCGGAAGCGAGGAGAAAAGTCATTTTGGGCTACTCGATTTTGCCGCGGCCTGCCACTCTCTGACTTCTTGGACACTGTCGCCCGTCAGCCCGGCGCGAAACGCCTTCTCATACAACTCAGACGCCGTTCGGTCATCATGCACCAGCTGCGACAGTCGGGCACGCAGCACATAAAGCGCCCCGATGTCCCCGTAGACGTCATGAAACTCCTCCAGATCCTTAGCGAAAAGCTCGATGTACATCCAGTCAGGATAGACCTCCTTGAAGTCTTCCATACCCGTCACCACAGGATCCAGTTGATTATCCACGGCGTAGGCCGAAACCAGCGCCAGATGGACAGACCCATAGGAGCGGTCCGTCACCGGCCAGGCCTGCTGCGCCAGATGCAGAAAGTCGATTGCGGACTTCGCATCCCCCCCGTTCAGAGTCCCCAGGCCCGCATGAAACAGATCTTCGAAAAATGCTTCGTCCTGTCCCACCAACCAGCGGCTCTTGACGTGCAATTCCTCAATCACCGGCGGGCTCTGTTCATGCGCCAGATTCATCCACAGCAAATCATTCGAGAAGCGCCCCGTCTCATAGGGCATAAACTTGGCATCGGCCTTGACTGGGACCCGTGCCAAGTCCGCAGATGCCTTGTGCAGCGGCTCGCCAAAATTACGCACCAGCAACTGGTGCGCCATGTGCGCTTGCCGAAATAGCGCCTGCTGCTTTGACGAGACCGTAAGTGGAAGGCCCTCGCCAGCTCCGCGCTCTCGCGCACTTTGCTGGCTTTTGACGGCGTCCAGCGCACTCTTGGGCATGGTGTCTCGAAGCGCGTGCACGCCGCCTCGCGTGCGAAACAGCCGATCCAGCTTCGAGCGTCCCCCACCGCGATCGCTGCCGCCACTCTCCGGCATCTTGAACGCCATCGTCACCTCATACGGCAAGTACCGCATGGCCAGAGCCAGAACACCGAACAGGGCTGATCCTGTGAGGAGCACAAAAGCGATGAGCGCTAGCGCGGGTTGCGGAGGCTGTGATTTGGTCTGCATAGCGAAAGCTACACGACGCACAATTCTTTACAACGAACCTGAACGAACCCGAACGGAGACAAGTAAGGGACCAAGCACCCGAATCTATCCTGATGACGAACTATTGTCGCTTGCCAGCCGGTTGGCTTTCTGTTACTCTTGGCGGCCATGGCCATCCCTTGGCCATGATGTTGAAGTCGGGCGACGCTCCTAGCATGGACAGTGAGTCGACACGGAGGCCATTTCGAGGGTGAAAACGATGCTCTTTATCGGCGGTCTCCCGCTGCTTGCGCTTGGCGTCATCTGCGAAATAGGGCGCCGCGGCGTGACGCTTCAGACCCGGCCTCTTCCGAAATCCAGGTCTTGATTTCGCGATATCGATACCGTTGAGTCACTGGCACGGCGTTTTACCTGGGGCTGAAACGTGCCACATTCATTTCCGCGATATCGCAAACTCATGGCAAGGTCACGACTTCGCTTCAGTCACTCGAGATCGGTGCTTGTGGAATACCCAACCTGAGGCGGTGTGGCGAGAATACCCGTATTCGCCTGACAATGTCTTTAGGCGTGACCGTCAACACGGGTTTCAGTGAGCTTTTACAACCCGCAGCACCGCTAAACATCTGGCTTTCCTGACACGCACGGTCTGAAGCAACCCAATGCGTCGTCCCTACCCCTATTCTGCCTATCCCGACCGGCGGCTGCACGCGCGCCAGCGAGATTGAAAGAGATTCCGCTCCCTGTTAATTCGCATGATGGACGTGAAACTACCATACAGTCATAGGTCATAGGACGAACTCGGTGGGCTGTAGAGAACACCCTCGGATCTGCCCCTTGGGAGCATCGTAGACGATGTAGATTTCGCCGTCATCGAACTGAACCCAGCCGGAATATCCGAGATCGGCGACCGGAGAACGGTCGTAGTCAATCGCTAGGATGCGGGTGGCGGCCATCTTCCGGTCATAGGCCAACGCTGAGGCATCATTGGTCAGGGCCGCCATAAAGTTTTGCGCCCGGATCCCCAGCTATTCGGTTCCTCCGTCGCCCTGCAGGTACCGATAGGTGATCAGGATACGGCCATCCTGCAGGAGTTCCGCGACAGGCCGGTGACAGACCGGTATGGGGAAGCGGATAGGATCACTCCAGTATTCACCATAATCCGTGGATATGGTCTTGTAGCAATCCTGGCCATTCAGGGCGTTCTCGTGAGGAAACGCCACCAGGGTGGGGCCGTCGATCTGCAGGATCGTATTGACCGCTGATCGCAGCTCGTCCGGAGAGCCCGGATAAAAGCTGCCCTCAACCGCAGTGTGTCACACATTTTTTATTTTTTCGATCTTGTCTCGACCAAGCCACAGGCTAGGAAACCTATCGTCGGTCTTTTGTCAGCGGAAGCGATCTTCTAATGCATCGGTTTTAGCGCCCACCGCTTGCATTCATCCTGCTGAGGTGATAATAAACAGAGCTATCGCCCGTTTCTGGCGGCAGATTCACGGACTCTCGGGATCCCTTGCAAATCTGCCCAGTCGCCGCCAACAACGTATTTGTAGAAGGTCCTTTGGCAAAACTGCCCCGTGCAGTTGCACCGGTTTTGCCGTTCTTGTGAGTGATCAGTCCCCGTCGTCATATCTCTTCGCCAAAATTATGGCTGTTGTCCTCGTACCGGTGGGAGTTGGCTTTCTGCTTCTCTTCCAAGTAGAGGAGCGAGTCATTGTGCGCGGGGTGGTGGAGTCAGCTGACCAAGTGACGGTTGGCTCGCCCATGAAGGATGTGATGGTTCGCGAAATTCTGGTCGAAGACGGGGGGGACGTAGAACACGACCAGCCCTTGATTATCCTGGCCGATCTTCAGGGGCTCGCAGCTCAAATCTCTAGCCTTGAGCAGGAACTCAGACACTACCAGGAAAAACTTGCAGCGTTGTCAGACGAGCAGGCTGCACCGAGGCTCGCTCTTGCGCAGTTCCGCGCGGAGAACGCCTACCAGAAGGATCAGCTGAGGTCACTACTGCCAACGGCTGACATCACTGAGGTGCTGGCGGAAACAACAGCCACAGGCACGCTGCCTGATGGCCTAATGCCGGCTAGCTCTGCGTTGGCCCAGGCGAGCCTGGAGGTGGAACACCGGCACCAAGAGCTGGTGCGTGTCGAGTCGCTTGAAGAGGAGGGAGTGATCTCTGGCAGCAAGCTCGAGGCCGCTCGGCTAAACCTGCGGCGTGCGGAACTGGCTGCGGAGACCGTTGCCCAGAGGCTTCGGGATCAGCTGAGGGATCTGGTTTATCAGCACCATGACACAGCAGCCAACATCGCCGAGGTGGAGGCGCAGGTGGCTCGGCAGCAGCGGAGCCTGAAGCACCAACTGGTGCAAGCGAGACTTGAGCTGAGCGCGCTCAAAGTTAGCCAGCAACGACTGACGATTCGTGCGCCGTTCAGCGGTCGCGTCGTGGGCATTCAAGCCTCTACCAGCCAGCGTGTCGAGATCGGCACAGATCTAATCACCCTGTCAGGAAACGAGCCGAAGCTGATCAAATGCCGAGTCCCAGAATCACGCTTCAGCGAGATCAAGCTAGGCCAGTCCGCACTGATCAAATCAGACCTGTACAACTATTTGCGCCACGAGATTTACCGCGGCAAGGTTCACTTTGTCGCCACCCACGGGGTGTACGATGGTACCGAGATCTTTTATGACGTTTCGATCGTCATCACTGAGGGGCATGATGTACTTCGGGTTGGGAGCGGTGCGCTCTGCGAGATCCAGGTCGGCCAGCAATCCGCCATCATGCTTTTAGTGGGTAAGAGGTAGCCGGTGGCAAAGGAAAAAGCCAGCTTTGGCGAAGCGGTATGCTTCTATTGCAGCTTTTTTGGCGGGCACGTCAGGCCCACTGTCTGGTCGCTGGCGTTTCAGATCTACACGATGTTGCCGCAGCTGGCCATGCCCGTTTTGGTGAAGGTGGTGGTCGACCACTACATCCCGGCCCAAGACAAGCGGGGGATTTTGGCCGTGATTGGCATTATGGCGGTCCTTTTAGCCTTGAATGTGCTCTTTGCCACTGCGCAACGAGCGATCTTTGTGCGGGTGATTAAAGAGGTCTCGCGTGACCTGAGAAATAAGATTGTAAGCCGTCTACAAACGCTGTCTCTGACCTATTTCTACTCCAAAGACAGCGGGCGCTACTACTCCAAAATCATGGTGGATGTCGACCGCACGGAGCAGTTCGCGAACGTTTTCGTGAACAACGTCTTCAATGCCATCGTCATGCTTGGTGTCCTAGTCGGCGTGCTTTGCTTCGTGAATGCTCGTGTCCTGTTGATGTTTCTTGTTATTTTCCCGGTCTTGTTGTTCTTCGTTAAGATCTTCAAGGGCAGCGTGCGACGGAGCCGCCACTTCGAGCGTCTGGCTCGAGAAGACCTCAGTTCCTCGGTATCCACCTTCTTGCAGACATCGCTACTAGCCCGCCTCCACGGCCACGAAGGCTTCGAGCGTCGGAAGGTCGACAACATCAGCGCTGAAGTTGTCGAGAAATCCACCGAAGCCGAGGCCCAGGTAGGGCTGTTCAGCGCACTGGTGAAATCCACCAATATCGGCTTTCACATTCTTGTCCTCGGCTTTGCCGCCGCAAAAGTGATTGATGGCGCGCTGACCATCGGCGAGATGATGTTGTTCGTGACTTACGTCGGCATGATTCGAAACAACTTCGTCCAGATCGTAAACGTCTTTCCCACGCTCACGGCGTTCGCCGAAGCCACCAGCTCCATCCGCGAAGTGCTTGAGTCTCCGGACGTAGAATACAATCAAGGCAAGCGCTGCCTTGACACGGTTCGCGGAGAGATCGGCTTTGATCATGTCTCGTTTGCTTATGACGAAGGCAAGTGCGCGGTGATGGACCTTGACCTGAAGATCCCCGCTGGCACCACGGTTGCCTTGGTTGGGCAGTCGGGCGCTGGCAAGAGCACGTTCGTGAATCTGATGCTCGGTCTCTACCGGACAAATGACGGCGTCATCTCGATCGATGGCTTCCCCGTGAACGAATTGAACATGAGGAGTGTGCGGCGCCAGATTGCGGTAGTGAATCAAGACCCAATCCTGTTCAGTGGGACGATCCTAGAGAATATTGTGCATGCCTATGGCGATGTCCCACAGGCCAAGGTGGTTGAAGCGGCGCGCCGTGCCCATGCCCACGATTTCATCCTGGAGCTAAAGGACGGCTATGACTCTCAGTGCGGCGAAGGCGGTGTCCTGCTTTCCGGCGGTCAGCGCCAGCGCATTGCTCTGGCGCGCGCCATTTTGCGAGAACCATCCATTCTCGTGTTGGACGAGGCCACCAGCGCCTTGGACTCTGTTTCAGAGCGCCTTGTCCAAGGGGCTATCGAGGTACTCACGGGCCAAGTGACCACCGTCGTCATTGCCCACCGACTCAGCACCATCCGTGATGCAGATATCATTCTGGTTTTTCGCGATGGTCGCATCGTGGAGAAGGGCACGCATGATGAGTTGGCCATCCGGGACGGTGGCGAGTACGCCGAACTTCTGCGCCACCAGAGCATGGAATCGCGGGTCGCATGATGCGGGCCCCCGGCTGTCTCGGAAATCTGATGTCAGTACGGCTGCTCTGGCTCTAGCGTAATGATCGCTAGTTCCGGGCGGCAGAAAAAGCGCAATCGGGGCGCATGGCCGCGCTCCATGCCGATACCTCGTGAGACGTAGAGCCACTTGCCGTTCACATCGTGCAGGCCCGCCAGCCAATCGCGCGGCACCCGGCAAAACGAGACGATGGCACCAAATCCAGGCAGCCGGACCTGCCCGCCATGGGTGTGACCGGCGATCATCAGATCTGCATCTGGATTGGCCAGCGCGAAGTCTGGCGAATGCCCGACCATAATCCTAAAATGTTTGGTCTCCGGCATGGCTGGCGGCTCAAAGATGGACTCGCGTAGCCCAAGGCCCATCACTTCAATTTCTTCAGAAAGTTGGACGTCTTGATTGGTCAGGCAGTGCACGCCCAGCCCGTCGTACGCCTGCTCCCAGCTGGAGGCGTAGTCCGTATTTCCGCGGACCGCTACCATCCCCAGAGTTGTTTCGAAATTTGCCGTGCGAAGTGCCTGATTCAACGTCTCAAGCAGCAGCTCGCGCTTCTCTGGCGGGGCTTGGAGATTATCGCCCGCAAACAGAATGAGGTCCGGCTTTTCTTCTACCACTGCCTGAAACACGCGCGCTTCGTACGGGCCGATGTGATCCGTCTGAATGTCGGCCACGATGGCGATTCGCACCGGCTTTGATACCTTCGAGCTGGAGAGAGTGGTGTGCGTGACTTCCAGCCAGAACGGCTCGACCTGCGTCGCGTAGTAGCCGATGCCACCGCAGACTACCGCCGTTCCGAGCGCAGTGAGCACCAGCCGATCTTGTTTGCGGTTTGTGCTTGGGACGCGGGCTGCGAAAAGCACCAGTACGATCGGTGCCCCGATAAAGATCACCTGTGCCAGATGCGCAAGCGTGTCGAATACGTCGTGCCCAGACAGCACTGCAGCGATCGCCATTACTGCTAGGATGGCGAGGGTAGCGAGCGTGGCCTTGCGCCTGATTGGCTGCAATTTATCTTGCGCGACTGGCTCTTCGTTCATGCTTCTCGCTCTTGATCCTGGTCGTTGCGTGGCGGCTCTACCGGAGACCACCGGCGAATGCACTCGTAAAGGATGACCGCCGCACAGTTGCCGACGTTCAGGGAGTTCTTAAACCCGAACACTGGCAGTCTCACGACACCGTCACAACAGGCGAGCACTTCGGCGCTGACCCCCAGCGCCTCGTTCCCCAGGACAAAGGCACAAGGTGCCGTCAGCGGCGCTTCCCAAATCAGCTGAGAGCCAGGCCCGGTCTCGACTGCCAGAACCGTCACACCAGCGGCCTGCACCTCACTCACAGCCTGCGCCGCGGTCTCACAACGGCGGGTACTCACCAGTGTTTCGCAGCCGCGTGCGGTCTTCGCAAGCTTGGGGTGTGGGGGAGCAGCGGTATACCCGCAGGTAATGACCTCCCGAACTTGGCACAGCTCGGCCAGCCGGAAAATATTGCCCACGTTGTGCGCACTCCGCAACCGATCCAGAATGAGCGTGACCTCGATCATGCCCGCACTCAAACCTCTACTTTGGGCAGGTCCAGCACTTCGTTCATCGATCCCGATCGATAGCCCTGCAGGTCCAGCGTGACATACGCGTAGCCGACATCCCGCATCGCCGTCACCAACTCCTCACGCATTCGGAAGGCACGACCAAGCTCGTCCTGGCCCAGTTCGATCCGCGCCAAGTCCTCGTGGCTTCGTACCCGATATACCCGAAATCCCCGTGCTCGCAGTGCGATCTCCGCACGTTCGACGCGGTCCAACTTCGACTTTGTGATTTTTTCGCCATAAGGAATGCGCGATGCTAGGCAGGCAAATGCTGGCTTATCCCAAGTCGGCAGGTTCAACTCCCGCGATAACGCTCGGATCTCGTCCTTGGTCAGCTCTACATCTTGCAGCGGGTGACGAATTCCCCACTTTTTTGCGGCCTTCGCGCCTGGGCGAAAATCACTGCGGTCATCCATATTCGCGCCGTCAGCCAGCACCGCCATCCCCGTCTCTTCGGCGATTGGCTTCAGCTGGCTGTACATCTCCGTGCGGCAGAAAAAGCAGCGCGACGGCAAGTTTTCGCCATACTGCTTGATCGCCAGTTCCTGCGTCTCCACCACCCGCAGTGGCAAGTCCCAAGTTTTTGCGAACTCCGCAACAAACTCTGCCTCTTCAGCGGGGAAGGACGGTGAGCGCGCGTTCAGTAGCAGCACCTTCCCCGGCAATACACGCTGTGCGACCGCAGCCAGGTACGTGCTATCTACCCCGCCTGAGAAGGCGATTGCGATGCTCCCGTAGTCTTTGAGCAGTTGCTCGAGCTGTGCAGCTTTTTCCGTCATGGCAGTCAAGTCGTAAGAGTGGGCAGATCACAGCGTTGTACAATACTCCGATCCGCCAAGGATGACTGCCGTCACTAGGAGCGAGGGGCTCGTTTCAGCTCATAGCTTTCTCCTTCTCTGCCAGGTCGCGCAAGTGCCGGTTCATGACTTCCTCGCCGAGCACACAATGCGGCTCGGCGGCCATGTAGTCGCTGGTCAGCGCCCGTGCTCGGGCGCGGGAGCCGCCGCACAACTCGTTGTACTCGCACCAGTGGCACGCACCCATCAACTGCGTAGGATGCGCAGCAGCCGGAACAATGACGAGTCACGATAGATGTCGACAATAGTCCGGGCGCCTACCTCGCCCGCCACCAAGTTAAGAAGGCCGCTGGGATAGGTATTGCCCAAGTAGTCCACGAAGCCGAATCCTTGATCGGAGTTAAGGCCTGCGCGTGACACCCGCAGCCCTGGTACTTGTTTCTGCACGGTATCGGCCTCGGCATTGCCCTGGCCTTGCTCACTCTTCCATTGCACGTACCTGCGATATTGCGGAGCCTCCGTGACTTTGACGATAAAATCAACGCGCTCTGACAGCTCGTGTAATTGGTCGAACAGCTCACGGTACTGGATCGAGCGTGATGATCGCATCGTCGTCGTAGAGAGGGATAAAGGTGAGCTTCTGCACGTGGCAGATTGCCCGAGCGCGCTCGGCAGCCGCAATTAGAGTCGCGCCCTCAAGGATGACCTCGACACCGTGCTGACGCGTGTGCTCGACCCTGGTAAACGGCGTGCCGTGTGGCATCCCGATGGTGGTCGGGACCTCGAGTTACTTTCCTTGACAAACCACGCCTTGGGCATGGTTACCTGCGGACATCGCAATTACGCCGCGGCGGCGTTCATCAGCGCTTAGCGGGCTCAGGCGGTTTCGTGCGCTGCGCTCTTTGAAGCTGGCGGTAAACTGCAGATTCTCAAACTTGATCCAGACCTGTGTACCGCTACTGGTGGACAGCGTCCGGGAGTGCGGGAGCGGGGTGCGCACGATCTGCCCAGTCAGCGTTTCTTGGGCCTGACGAATTAATTCAAGTGTGACAACCACGATCAATGACCTCTTGTATCTGCACTCCGAATCTTGCCAAACTGCTGCGTTCCGCGTCGATGACGAAGATGCGCTGATTAGGAAAATCTACCATGCCTGATTGACCGCGCGGGGGAACGGCGATATCAGTACCCACTTCACTGCGTGGGGCGATTAGCTCAGTTGGTTAGAGCGGTTGGTTTACACCCAATAGGTCGGCGGTTCGAGTCCGTCATCGCCCACCAGTTTTCTCGGCCGAATTTCGCCGATGGGACCCCGATGTCGGTCAGTTCCCAGTTCGCGCACGGTCCAGTCGCACATGGCGGTCAACTCATCTGCACTGTCGTTGGCTGCTGCAACCAGCAGCGTAGTGAGTTCGAGCCAGACACCGGTCTCGTGGCGAATGTAGCGCAGCGTGTCGAGGACGGGCTGCAGGTGCTCTGCGCAGATCTTGTGGTAGAAGTCGTCAGTAAATGCCTTAAAACCTATGTTTGCGACGCCCATGCCGCTGAAAAATGCGTCCTAGGCGGCAGGCTCGATGTAGCCGGCGGTGACTGCGACATTGGCAACCCCATGGTTCCGGCAAGCACGCGCGATGTCCGCAGTATACTCGAGGAAGATGACGGGATCATTGTTGGTGTAGGCGACGCTGCGGAAACCGTTGCGGATTGCGGAGTTCGCAATCGCTTCCGGGGTGGGCGGAGTCCGCAACTGTGTCCATCTTGCGGGATGTGGAGATGCACCAGTTCTGGCAGAACTTGCAGGCGAGATTGCAGCCAGCAATGTCGACAGAGAGGTCGGGCGAGCCGGGATAGAAGTGGTTGAGCAGATTCTTTTTGATCGGGGCGATACCGAATCAACTGGAGCGACCGTAGTTTGTTGGGGGCCATGGAGCCAGCTTCGCGCCGACGCACAAAACACATGCCTCACTGGCTGTCTTTGAGCTTGTAGGCACGCATGAGGTCGCACTGAATGCCGCTATCTTTAAGGGCGTGCCAGTAGCCGACTCTCATGGCGCGCGGTCAGTGCTTGTTGGCACTCTTGAGTGCGGCACGCACGGCGCCGAAATCGAGCATTGGGCCAGAGATCGTGAGCTGCATCAGCGGCCGGTGGCCTTGCGCGGCGTATTCCGTGGTGATGCCCCACTCGCGATAGACATACATGGGCTGAGCCACTTCGCGGTCGCCGAATGATCCGTCCTGCACGAGCATGCGCGGCTCGCCCAGCACTTGCTCTACGGCCTCGAGGCTGGCGCCCATCCGAACGGCACCGAACAACACGCCGGTGTAGCCGGGGCGGTACTGAATGGTGCTAATTTTCCCATCCTGAATCCGTACGGAGAGACCATTGCGCAAGGTTTCTTTGCGCTCATCACCGCCGTAGTAGTAGACCGCTTCAGCGCGGCCGAGTGAGCTGAAGCGATCGACGTGGCGGGGGGTTCCTAGGACGCGGATTGCCTGGTCTGAGGTGCGGCCGACGATGCCGTAGAGGGTGAGGAAGTCCACTTTGCGGGAGAAGGCGCGACCTGCCGGGTACAGCTGGGGGTCGAACTCGCGCAACTGCCGGGCGCAGCGCTCCCAGAGCGGCTTGCGGTCGCCATTGAGACCAGAGTACCGCCAGATCATCTGACGCCGGTGATTCAATAGCACCATGGTAGGGTACTCGAAGACGTCGTACATGGCCTTGAGCCGGCTGTCGGAGATGCAGAAGGTGGGGAAATTCCACTTCTTCCGCATGGCCAGATCGCGGGTCTCTGGGGAGTTTCCGTTCGAGAGCAGCACGGTATGCAGCCCATATCTTGCCTGTAACAACTCGGCTGACGCGCGTACAATCTCTACCTGCTGATGGGACAGGAGCGACTCGGCGTCTAAAAATACCAGCAGGATGGGGTTTTCGCCGTCGAGCAGGTCTTGATACAGGATCGTGTGGCCGTAGAGGTCTGTGACCTTCACCGGGCTGACTTTGATCCGCTGCCGTGCTTCGGTCGGCAGGCTCATTCCCAGCACTGCCAGAAAAATCAGTACTCGCCCAAAATACATGTTTAATCCTCGTGGTTCATCTGCATGCCAAATGTGCCGGTCGCGTTCGGAAGGACAAGCCGCATTGTCGTAGGTCAGGGGCCCGGGTCGTCCCAGATGGTCTGGCCGCTGGCGAGTTTGACTAATGTGGCTGCGTTCTGGGTGAGCTGGAGGCGATGGGTTGCGGAGTTCGCGCCGGCAAGTGAAAGCGATGGTTCTCGGCCGATCTTCGCGGTCAATAACTCGGCCAGCTTGCCGGTCTCGTCTTGGATGAGAATAGAGTCTCCGGCGTTGAGCGGACTACGCAAGGCGAGTAGCAAGACGATGCGGTTTGCGCGAGCGGTCACAGTCTCGGAGCGCGGCTGGGCTGCCCCAGGCTGTTGCGCGGCGGCGAAGCGCGGACTGGGGGCCATACAGCCGGGGATCAGCAGCAGGGCGGCCAACATGGGCCCGCGGGTGGTCATTGGCCGAAGCGCCAGAGCGCGATCCACTGGCGGTCACGAATCTCGTAGGGGTGATAGCTGGCTTCGCTGTCTTGGGCGGGAGTTTCTCGGAGCGACCAGCCAGCCAGGCCGCCGAACGACGGGCTCGAGGAAATGTCATTTGCCGCTTCAATTGCGCCTGAGAGGTAGTGGCCCATGGTGAAGCCGCTGGGGTGGTCGCCTTGCTGGGAGCGGCGGGTCTCGAACTCTACTGGCGTTGCCGACAGGGGCAGCCCGATGAACAGCCGCCGCTTGGCTTCAGTGGCCGCGCGTGAGAACGCCATCGCGCGCTGTTTCAGCTCGACGCGATAGGCATCAGGATCATCTGCGAGCTCGAAACCGCGCAGCACCGGCATATCAGACGTGGCGACAAATTTGGGCGGGGCGTGAACGGAGATGGTGGCGGAAAATGGCTTGTTCAGCCTTACGTTTATCTCGTTGAGAAAGGTACGCACGCGCTCGGTGGTGGGGGAAATGTCCACATGCAGACCGGCAAATTGCGGATACCGTCCGATAAGCGAGGCTGAGTCTGCCAGTGCGCGCAGTTCGGTTTCGTCCTCGGGTAAGTCCTCGGCGCGGCCCGTAAGCATGGGAAATACCCAGAGGTCGCCCAACTGGTGCAGGGCCGTCTGCACCTTGCTCATCTCTACATCCAAGGTCTTGCCGATGGTTCCCGCGTGTACGAAGGCGTAGCGAATTTTCATCCCGGCGCCTGCTTCGTGGTTGTGACGGCGGATGCGGGCGACGCCGTCGACCGTGAGATCATGCATGAAAATGGCGTGTCCGGAGGGGACGCCCCGCGAAGGCATGGCCTCGACCTTGGCATTGCCATCGCCGCTTGCGGTATCCGAATCATTGGTCTCGGCAACTAGGGCACCAGCCCGGGTGAGCTCGATGCTTTGCACGGTGAGCGTGCCTTTCCCGGTGACAACAAAGCCGAGGCGTGAGACCTCTGAGCGATCGGCATCATCGAGCGTGTAGAAGGCCTCAAGCGGCAGGGTGGCGGTATACGAGTCGTCGTCCTGCAGGCGTAGGTAGGGCTTGAGCTTGACGCGCTGTGCGGTGCCGGACACGCTGAGCAGTTCGAGCGCCTGCAGTTGACCGCCGGAAACCCGCACGCGAAATACCAGATCCGTCCCTTCGCGAAAGTCCGCGCCGTAGAGCCGTACGCCCAGGCCACCGTAGCCATCCGCGGCGATATCGTAGGCCAGCACGGTGGGCATTTCACCGCGCAGCACTTTGCTGGCGGAGTCGGTATTGTAGTCGGCATCGCTAAACGGCTGCCAATCCGTGTCGCGGATCTGCTCCATGAGCGTGGAGGGCAGGGAAACCTCGGCTTCCTGTGTGGGCTCCGGGGTGCGGCAGCCGATGAGCGCGACCGCGATTGTGAGGCAAGTGAGATGCTTCATTACTTTTCCTTTCTTAGTCGAGCATGTAGCAGTGTGATGAGCATGAGCATGGCGGCTGCCTGCAGCAAGACCAGGATTACGCCGCGCGTATCGAGCCAGAGCAAGGGGAGGGCACCAAGACCGATCGCGATTGCCAAGAGATGGACGAGCTGGACGGCGGTTTTGCGCGACAGGCCCATGTGGTGAAAACGATGCGAAATATGGTTATGATCGCCATGGTAGATGGGCTTGCCATTGCGCAGGCGAATCACGACGACGGCGAAGGTGTCGAAGATGGGCAGGGCGAGGATGAAGATCGGAATGAGCACGGGAGCCGTGGTCGGGGCCTGTTCGTTGTAAAAGAGCGTGAGTGTGGCCATGACGCCCAGCACATAGCCCAGAAAGTGACTGCCAGAGTCCCCCATGAAGATGGAGGCGGGGCTCTTATTGAAGAACAGGAAGCCCAGGGATACGCCGCTGGTGGCAGCGCCGAGGGTGGCGACAAAGTTCTGATCCTGAATGGCAGCTACTATGGTAAACAGCACGCTTCCGATCAGGGCGATGCCGGCGGCGAGGCCGTCCATATTGTCAAGGAAATTGAAGGCGTTGACGACGAAAACCAGCCAGAACACGGTGATGCACCAGGTGAGCAGCGGCTGGTCCCAAAACAAGGTGATCCGGATCTTGGGGTAGAGCGCGGTGAGTCCGCAGATCAGGATCTGCAAGAACAGCTTCTTGCCCGGGCCCATAGCGATTCGGTCATCGATGAGGCCCATGATCGTAATGGCCGCGGCACCGCCAGCTACCACGCCGAGCAGGCCAAGGACAGACCGCGCCCCAGGGATGATGCCGGCGATGTGCTCCGGGAGCAGATCAGGTCCCAGGAAGAGCACGGTGACTCCCCCCAAAATAACGATCAACCAGGCACTGAGCATGGCCATTCCGCCCAACAGCGGGGTGGCTGCGCCATGTGCCTTATGGGACTCGCCAGCAGGGCGGTCCATGACGCCGAATGTCTTGGCGAGGCGGCGGCAGAGCGGGGTAGTTGCCGCCGCCACAATGGCCGCGCCGACCCCAATTAGAACATAAACAAGCGGCCAGCTCACCGCAGTTGAAAGATCGCCTCGACCTCGACCGGGATCCCCCCCGGCAGTGAGCCGACACCGACGGCGCTCCGTGCGGCAAAGCCAGCTTCAGGACCAAAGACCTCACCCATCAGTTCGCTGAAGCCATTCATGACCTGCGGCTGCTGAGTGAAGTCTGAAGGGCAATTGACGAAGCCGGTGGCTTTCACCAGATACTCGATCGCATCAAGCGAGCCGAGTTCGGCGCGCAACGTGGCCAGCATGGCCAACCCGGTCTGGCGGGCGGCGGCGTAGGCTTCCTTCAGATCCAGGTCATCGACGACGCGTCCGGTCAGCCAGGCACCATTCAGCTGCGTGGGGCCGTGGCCGGATACATACAGTTGGTTGCCGCTGCGTACCGCGAGCTTATAGGCCCCGGCTGGGGTAGACGCGGGTGGCAGGGTTAGGTTCAATGCTTCAATCTGTGCGTCAAAGCCCATGGCGTTCGTCTCCTATTGCTGATCGCGGTTTTCCAAGGTCAGGGCTATGCTAGCAACGCGTTCAAGGCGCTGACGACTCCGCGGACGGCTGCTTGGTCGATGTTGCTGTCGACCCCGACTCCCACCCCGACGGCGGTCTTCCCGGAGTCTTCACATATCACCCGAATAAAGCAGGCGGCCTTGGCATCTGCCGATGCGCCCAGCGTCTCTTCTTCGTACTCGTCCAGCTTGAATGTAGGCAGGCCGGGGAGCTGACGGAGGGCGTGCACAAACGCGGAGATCGGGCCATTGCCGGTCTCGCGCAAGGTATGGGCAACGCCATCGAAGGTCACATGTGCCTCGCCGTTGATCTGCTTGGGGTCAGCGTCGTCGGGCCGCGGCCAGTAATTGGCCAGTTGCAGGCGCCCCTCACGATTAACGTATGACTGCTGAAAAACATCCCAGACCTCGGCGCTGGTCAGCTCACGGCTGGTTTCGTCGGCAAACTTCTGGACGTGGCCAGCCAAGTCCACCTGCAGCCAGCGCGGCAAGGTGATGCTATAGTCCACTTCTAGCACGTGGGCGATTCCGCCTTTGCCAGATTGGCTGTTGATGCGGATGTATTTCTCAAACTTGCGGCCCATGGCTGCGGGGTCCACGTGCAAGTAAGGAACTTTCCAGCCATCGAAGTGATCACTGAGCGCATCGCGTTTGGTCAGGCCTTTGTGGATCGCATCCTGATGGGAGCCGGAGAAGGCGGTGAAGACCAACTCACCGGCATACGGATGGCGGGCATGCAAGGGCATGTCGGTGAGGCTCGCGACGCGTTCTGCAATCTCGCTGACTTGGCTGATATCAATGCCGGTGTCTACGCCCATGTACTCGAGGTTCAGGACGATCGTGACCAAGTCGACGTTGCCAGTGCGCTCGCCGTGTCCGAACAAGGTGCCCTCGACCCGATGGGCACCAGCTTTCAGCCCCAGCATGGTTGCGGCAACGCCACAGCCCATGTCATTGTGCACGTGCAGGGAGATTGAGGTGTGGTCCGGGTACTTGCGCAAGCGGCAGAACCGCTCGATCAAGTCTGCGTATTCGTTGGGCAAGCGCCGCTCGACTGTCGCGGGCAGGTTCAAAACCACGGTTTCGCCTTCGTCAGGGCCCCAGACCTCGGTGACTGCGTCGCAGATCTCGATCGCGAAGTCGCGGTCAGTATCGGTGAATTCCTCGGGGGAGAATTCCAAGCCAATCTGGCTGTCCATCGCTCGCCCGGCGGCACGAATCTGCGCGGTGGAGCGCACCGCAGTCTCGCGTACTTGGTCCAGTGTCTGATTGAAGACGAACTTCGTGTGCAGGTGGCTGGTGGCAATGTAGAAGTGCACGATGCCTTTCTTGACGCCCACCAACGCTTCCATGGTTCGGCTAATCAACGCCGGCCGTGCCTGTGTCAGTACTGAAATTACGACATCATCCGGGATCATGTTCTGCTCGATCAAGTCACGACAGAACTGAAAATCATCCTGTGATGCAGCGGGAAAGCCGACTTCGATCTGCTTGAAGCCCATGGCGCAGAGAAGCTGAAAATACTCGCGCTTCTGCGTGGGAGTCATGGGGTTGGGCAAAGCCTGGTTGCCGTCGCGTAGATCAACCGCGCACCAGACTGGAGCTGTGGTAATGGGGCGATCTGGCCATGTGCGGTCGGGAAGGGCCACAGAGGGCATGGAGGCATACTTCATTGCGATCTGCTCAGGATTGGATTTACAGGCGGGGGACGAGGAGGCCACCATCAACGGTGATCACCTGTCCAGTTGAATAGCCAACATCACCGCGGGCCATCATCGCGACCACTTTACCGGTGTCCGCTGGCTGGCCCCATCGTTGCTGGAGAAGAAGTCCGTCCGCGATGAGCGTGTCATATTTCTCTTTCACGCCCGCGGTCATATCGGTCTCGGTGATGCCCGGGCGCACTTCGTACACGGGGATGTCGTACTCACCCAAGCGGGTGGCCCAGAGCAGTGTGGCCATGGACATGCCCGCCTTGGACAGGCAGTACTCGCCACGACTTGGCGAGGCCACGGTGGAGGAAATGGAGGAGACGTTGACGATGCAGCCTGCGAAGTCCGCAGCTGCCTTGCGCTGCGCGATCATCCAGTTTGCCATCAGTTGGGTCAGGAAGTATGGCCCTTTGAGATTGACGTCCATGACCCAGTCGTAGCTGTCTTCGCTGGCATCAAGAATGTCGGCGCGCACTTTGGGCGCCACGCCAGCGTTGTTCACCAGCACATGCAGGGCACCAAACTTGGCCTGAATTCCATCCCGTAACCGCTGTCGGTCAGCAGCGATGCTTACATCTGCGGAGAAATAGGCGACTTCGGTCTGCTCGCGCAGGGCGGCGAGTGGCTGTTGCACGGCGTCCTCGTTGCGAACTCCACAAATCACCAGCTGAAAGCCCTCGGCGGCCAACGATTGGGCTATGCCAAAGCCGATACCCCGGCTGCCACCTGTGACCAATGCTACGCGCTCATCCGCCATGCTGAATCTTCCTCGAGTTTGACTTAACCCGCATACAGTACAAAACGGCGAGCGCTTGGCGAAGTGAGTTTGCTGCCCCCGCTGATCAATAGCTGAGCGACTGTGGTTGGATGATCCAGAGCGTGGGCTGGTCGCCCTCGCTGCCAGCGAGGACTATGGCATGTGCCGCTGGCCAATAACTGGCCGCAGTCAGCGCGGTCTTAGGCTGGAACTCAAGGAGTGGAACCAGTGCCTGCGTCCAGATGCGTACGTGGCCTGCGGAGTCCGCAGTAATCAGGCGACGGCTATCGGGAGTGAGCACTGCCCCGACAAGCGGCTGGGCGTGGGTATCGGCCGCGAGCTGCCTGTCGCCGTTTGTCAGTGTAATGGCTCCGCTCGGGGCACAACGAATGGTCTGATCCGAGCCCATCTGAAAGGTCCAGTCCGACTGGGGAACGGGTAGCGCCGTCGGTGCCAGCTCGAGGTCTGGGGCCGTCAGCATCCAGGCCTCGGTGCCATCATCGAGAATGAGACCGGATTCGGTCACGGTGATTTGGCTGATGGAGGCGGGCAGGGGGATGGTCGACGTGGCGGAAGGGACGCGAGGATGTTGCAATTTAGTGAGCAGTCCGTCGGCAGAAGCCACCAGAATCGCGTCTGCCCAGGCCACGTCAACTACAGGTGAGCTGGTACGACGAAGGGTCACGAAGCTGTCCTGTTCTTGGATGCCGAGTGTTTGCCCTGTTGCGACCAGGTAGCGGCCGTCGTCCAGCGTGGCAAACCCCGAACTCTTCGGCACGAGTAGGCGTGCGGCGCGGCGCTCCCGATCCCAGGCCACCAGCTTGCTGCCAGCTTGGAGAATGACGTCTGCGTCACGTGCCGTGCGCTTGTCGGCGATAGCGAGGGCTGCGGGGAACCGGGTCACTTGGCCTTGGCGCAGTGGCAGAACCGCCACTTCTCCGGCCTCATCTGCGGACACGACTTGATCTGCCAGCAGCCGTAGATTGGCGATCGGCCGATCATGCATGGAGCGCCGAGTGACGATTCGACCGCTGCGGGCATTCCATAGAATCAAGGTTCCGGCCGCATCGCCGGAGGCAATCAGGCGGGAGTCTGCAGCGACTGCTGTGACTGGCGCTCGATGCCCCACCAACAGCCGCGACTGCTTGCGCGTTTCCAGGTCCCAAATTCTGACGTTTCCATCTTCAGAGGCGGTGACGACATAGCGGTCATGGCCGGTCAGGCAGTGATCGTTAATTGCGGCGGGTTCTGTCATGGAGGCCGTGGTCTCTAAGCTCTCGGCGTCGATCGCGCGAATGGTGCGCTCGGCGGCGCCAACTAGCAGCCGCTCCCCGACCCGCAGCTTCCGAAATGGTGGATCAAACTTTGCGGACTTTGCAACGCCTGGAGTCTGGGTCTGTAAGTAGTGCCACTCCCAGTGGCGGTGGGCCTTGGGGCAGGCGCGCAGGTGCCTGTCTACTTGGTCGAGGCGTGAGGCGCGGAGGGCGGTGGCTGCGCTCGAAAGCTCCAAGAGATAGCGTGCGAACTGCGCATCGGTCTGCGCCTGGTTTCGCTCCTGTTGCAGCAGGCGGGAGCGTTGGCGCTGGGCGAGGGCGTCGTTTACGGCGTTTGCCAGGGCTCGGTCTTGGGAGCGTGCGCCAGTCGCGAGTTGCTCGGCGCTGAGGTGCTCAGAGTACCAAGATACGCCGAAGACTACGGCCAAGCCCAGGATGATGAGGGCGCTGAACGAGATCAGGCGAATCTCGGTGCGAAACCGCTGAGCGAACAGCCGCATGTGGGTCAGCGGGTTCGCCGCTTCAGCGCTGGTCACCTGGCCGTGGGTATAGGCCTGGAGGTCGTCAATCATCTGGCCGACTGATTCGTAGCGGGCTACCGGGTCCAGGGCGACGCACTTCATCACGATGGCTTCGAGGCTCTTGGGGATGTCTCGCCGTACGCGCCGGCCAGGCGGTACGAATTGGCCGTTGATGGTGTACTGGATCATCTCCTGGGACGAATCCCCGGCGATGAGATGCTTGTGCGTGACCATGGTGTAAAGAATGGAGCCGAGAGCGAAGATGTCCGAGCGATGATCGATCTGAGCCACGTCAGCGCTCGCCTGCTCAGGGGCCATGAAGCCAGGGGTGCCGCGAACGATGCCTTGGGAGAGGAGCAAGGTTGCAGTGGCCGGAAGAGGGGCTGCCTCCAGCAGGGGGAGGTCGGGACCCAACTCGTCAGACAACTTGGCCAGGCCCCAATCGAGCACGATGGCTTCGCCAAACTGACCAATCAAGATGTTATGCGGCTTCAAGTCCAGGTGCCAAACACCACGGGAATGCGCGAAGTCGATGGCGTCGGCGATTTTGATCAGGATATCGAGCAAGGATGCGATCGGATAGTCGGCCAGATATGTCGCATCGCCGCGTTGCTGCTTCAGGAGGATGTCTGCCAGGCTGTCACCCTGGACCCATTTCATGGTGAAATAGGGATCGCCAAAGGCGGTAGCGCCGACTTCGTGTACGGGGACGATGTTTGGGTGCTCGAGCGAGGCCACGATGTGGGCCTCGTGCAGAAATGCTTGGGAGGCAGAGCTCTCGAGATCATCGCGGAGCATCACTTTCATGGCCACGTAGCGCTGGGCATCGTGGTCCCAGGCCTTGAGGATGGCGCCCATACCGCCGGCGGCGATGGCCTCGTCTATGCGATAGCGACTGTCCTTAGGCCAGGCGGCTCGACAGACAGTAAGCGACTCGGCCAGTAGGTCTGCAGAGCGAGGCTTATCTGGCTCGTTGTAGCCATAGGTGCTGGTGTAAAAGCGGGAGAGGTCCATGTGCATCCGATGGGTTGCGGTGCTGTTGCCTACACTTTGCGGGTTGGGCGCACCACGTCAAGCCGGGCGGGCAGCCTCGCGTGGGGGAAACCCGGCGTCGGCCAGCAACGAGCAGATGCGTGGTGCATCCGGATCTGAGCCAGTGACAGTCACGGTATCAGTCTCGATGCTGACCTGCACGGTGTCGACCCCCGGCGCTGCGGCGAGAGTCCGCTGAATTTTGGCGACGCAGCCTTTGCAGGTGATGCCGTCGACAACGATGGACAGCCCGCCTGTTAGTGTCGGAGCAAATGCATACCGCAGGTCGCGCACGAGATAGCGGGCGAACAAGGCCAAGAGAAGCGCCGCTGCGAACATCGCAAGTGCGCTGGTATGGTGATGGGCGTCTGGCGTGAGGCCGCCAGCAGGCTCGAACAAGCCGTCGAACAGCCAGCCAGCCAACATGCTGAAGCCGCACACGGTGGTGAGATAGACGCCCAAGGCTCGTCCGCCCAGCAAGCGGTAGACGGCGCCGATCGTGGCCACGTTGGTCGCCGGGCCAGCCATGAGAAAGACGATGGCGGCTCCCACGGGCAAGCCGGAGGCGACCAGCGCTGCCGCGATTGGTACCGAGCTCGTGGCGCAGACATAAAGCGGCACGGAAATGGCCAGCGCTGCGAACATCGCAGCCGGTCCAGTCAGGCCCCAAGAGCCGAACAGGTCCGGTGGTAGCCAGGTGCTGATCGCTGCCGCGACGAAGATGCCGATTGCCAGCCAGCGCCAGATCGTGTACAACAACGAATCGACGAAGGAGAGGACGGGCTCGTCTGCAACTGCGGCACGAGCTTTGGCTTCTCCTTCAGTCTCTGCGCCGTCGCCATGCAGGCCGTCAGTCAGCACGCCCCCGACCACGCCGGTGACCAGGGCAACCACGACTTTGAATAAGGCAAACGGCCAGCTTAACATGGATGCTGTCACGGCGATCGAATCCACACCGGTCTGGGGCGTGCTGATCAAGAACGCGAGCGAGGCACCTCTGGAAGCGCCTTTCTTACGCAGAGCTCCGGCAGCCGGGATGACCGCGCATGAGCATAGCGGAAGCGGGACACCCACCAGCACCGCGCGCAGAATGCTGCCCAAGCCTGGCTTCCCGAGTGCTCGTTGGGGCAGGTCTGCGGGCACGAATCGATGCAGCAAGCCAGCTGCGCCCAGCCCGACGAATAGCCATGGGGCCAGCTCACAGCAGACTTTCCAGGCATTGGCTAAGAATTCCATGAACGATTCAGGCTAGGTGGGGGGAGAAAGCGTGGCTGGAAAGGTCGTCTGCGAATGGGTACTTTTCAACCCAGCGCCGTGCTTTTTGGGGATCTCGCCTCACAGCTGAGTTGCGCCCTACGGAGAGGGGCCCCCAAGCACATCGTCGTTGGGGGTGCCCCTTTGCGCCAGGCTCACGCCTTGGGCGTGATGAATAGGACTTGGTGACTGGATGACGCCATGACCAGATGACGCCCGAACGGCCTACCCTCATGCTGCCCGCTGGCTCTATGGCCTCTGCGTACGGCAAATGCGCCGCGGTCGGAGTGATGCACGATCAGGCGGTTCTTGAGATTAGGGATCGGAACCTCGCGGAGCGCGGGCCGAAAGCTGACGCTGTCCTCGCCAGCGCTGTCCGGCAGAGCTTGGCCGGTAGTCTCGGCCCAAGTGGCCAGCAGATCGGTCGTGCAGATGGCCTGTGCCGAGGTGGTACTGTGGGCAGAGCCAATTCCATAGCTGGACCGATAGGATTTGCGATCACGGGCAGCCCAAACCCATCCTTTAGATAAGGGTCGCTCGCCGGAATCTAACGCTGCTTCTGAACGGCCGACCGATCCGCGTTGACGGCGGGAAGCGGAAGATTTCTGCGAGAGCGCTCAGTTACCGTCGACATTGTCGCTCGTTGAAGTATCTGTATTATCTCCACTTTGGATCATATCACGTGACGGATGACTATGAAGAACGAGCTGATACGCAAAATCGAGAATCGCGAAGCCACAATTGGCGTGGTTGGCCTTGGCTATGTGGGACTACCGATTGTCCTAGAATTTTCGCGAGCCGGATTTCCAGTGATTGGACTAGATATCGACCAGCGCAAGATTGATGCGCTAACCGCCGGGGAGTCCTATATCCGGCATATTGACGGGGATGAGGTCCGCGAGCACATCGCGAATCAACCCAAGGTGTTTGCCACATCAGATTTTTCCAAGGTTGCCGATTGCGATGCCGTACTCATCTGTGTGCCGACACCGTTGACCGAATATCGCGACCCGGATCTTTCCTACGTGGTGAAAACGGCCGAAGCGATCGGCCCACACCTGCGCAAGGGGCAGCTCATCACGCTCGAGTCTACCACCTATCCCGGCACCACGGACGAGATCCTGGCACCGACGCTGGAAGACATCTCTGGGCTTTGCGCTACCAAGGACTTCCTCGTGGCCTACTCGCCAGAACGGGAAGACCCAAATAACGCAAAGTTTAAGACCTCTACAATTCCTAAGGTAGTCGGCGGTCTAACGCCTGACGCACTCGAAGCAGCGCGCGCGCTCTACGATACGATCATCTGCGAGACCATCCCCGTGTCTTCCTGTCGGGCGGCAGAGGCGACCAAGCTGATGGAGAACATCTTCCGCTGCGTAAACATCGCCTTGGTTAACGAGTTAAAGGTAGTTTTCCATGAGATGGACATTAACATCTGGGAAGTGATCCGGGCGGCGTCGACCAAACCATTCGGTTACATGCCCTTCTACCCCGGTCCCGGCTTAGGCGGTCACTGCATTCCGATCGATCCGTTTTATCTGACCTGGAAGGCCAAAGAGTTTGGCATTTCCACTAAGTTCATCGAGTTGGCCGGTGAGATCAATACCTCCATGCCGCAGTACGTGGTCCAGCGCACGATGGAAGGGCTGAACGATCAAGGCAAGGCTCTAAAAGGGGCGAAAGTGTTGTTGATCGGCTTGGCCTACAAGAAGAACGTGGATGACGTGCGCGAGAGCCCGACCTTCACGCTGTGGAATGAGCTTGAGTCCCGCGGTGGCCTGATCGACTACTACGATCCCTTCTGCCCCGAAGTGGCCTCAACCCGCGAGCACGGTCATTTCGCTGGAATTTGCAGCAAGACGCTTGAAGAGATCAAGACCGCCAACTACGATGTGGCAATCATCGCCACCGCCCATGATAACGTCGACCATGACGAGCTTGCGCAGTACGTCGGCGTGATGGTTGACGCGCGCGGAGCTTGCTCCGAATCCATTCAAAACCTTGTACGCGCCTGATTTCAGGCCATTCCTCGTTGGAGCCCCCCATGAACAAGACTATTCTGGTCACCGGTACCGCCGGATTTATTGGCTACCACCTCGCTGAGCAGTTGATCGCCGAAGGCCACCGTGTCATCGGCGTCGACATTGTCTGCGACTATTATCCTGTCGCGATCAAACGCGCTCGGCTTGCGCGCCTGGGCCGGCACGGAGACGCCTTTGTCCCCGTTGAAGCGAACCTCTGCGACTATGAGACGCTTTCTGCGGTCTTCGCAGAACACAAGCCGTCCCATGTCTGCAATCTCGCAGCGCAGGCTGGTGTGCGTTACAGCATCGAGAAGCCCTTTGTCTATCAAAAGGCCAATCTTGAAGGCTTTCTAAACATCCTGGAATGTTGCCGCCATAACGACACCGAGCGTCTCGTCTACGCGTCTAGCTCCAGCGTCTACGGCGGCAATACCAAGCTGCCTTTTTCCGAGTCTGACTCGGTGGACTCGCCCGTGAGCCTCTACGCCGCGACCAAGAAGGCGAACGAGTTGATGGCCCACTGCTACACGCATCTCTACGGCCTGCAGACCGTCGGCCTGCGCTTCTTTACCGTCTATGGCCCCTGGGGACGCCCCGATATGGCCCTGTGGATTTTTACCGAGAAGATTCTGCGCGGTCGCCCGATTCCGGTATTCAACCACGGCAAGATGAAGCGTGATTTTACCTATGTTGCCGACATCATCGCTGGTGTCTGCGGATCGCTGTTCCAGGATGGCCTGAACCCATACGAGGTCTTCAATCTCGGCAACCACCGCAGCGAACTGCTGATGGACATGATTGGCCTGATCGAGACCGCTGTAGGCAAGGAAGCCGAGCTGAACCTGCTGCCAATGCAGCCAGGCGATGTACCTGCTTCGTTTGCAGATGTCGAGCTGGCAGGCAAGAAGCTGGGCTTCAAGCCCACGACACCGATCTCCAAGGGGATTCCGGAGTTCTGCAATTGGTATATGGAGCATCCGGAACTCGCCGCAGTTGCCGAGCAGTGGCGCGGCGCCTGAGCCCACTCACATGGGCCAAGTTCTTCTTATATCCGGCAATGACGAACCGCGCATTGCGGAGCGCGCACGCGCCGTGGTCGATAAACTCACCGGCCCGCAGCCAGATGAGTTCTCGCTAGAGACGCACCGTGAGTCCGACGAAACCACGCTCCTTGACGCAATCCGGGAGGCCATCGGCGGCATCCTGACGCCGTCCATGTTCGGGGGCGAAAAGACCGTCTGGCTCCGAGATTTTCCCTTTGCTAACGAAGGGACGCAGACCGACATCCGCAACAAAGCGCCCATCGCGCTCGCTGTTGGCGAGTTGCTGGAAGCAATCACCAGCGGACTGCCCGAAGAGATTCACCTGGTGATCAGCGGCGCTGGTCTGCAGAAGAATCGCCGCGTCTACAAGACCCTGGCGAAGATCGCAAAACCGGAGTTTCTGACCAAGCCAGAGCTCAATAACCGAAACTGGCGCAATGGTGTCGCCGAACTGCTGCGCTCTGCAGCTGCCGAGCGCGCGATCACACTTCCCCGCGGTGCCGTCGAGTACCTCACTGAGGTGATCGGTGTGGATACCGCGCGCATCCCCAATGAATGCGAGAAGATCTTTTGCTACGCAGGCAATCAGCCATCCTTGGCCCAGATTCGCGACGTTTGTGTGGGAAATCGCGATGCCGTCTTCTACGCGCTTACCGATGGCTTTGGCAAGCGCGACCTCAACCTGGCCTACCAGTCTATGGCGCAGGTGCTCGGGCATACCAAGGATCCCGAGAGCGCCGTCATCGGCCAACTGCGGATGGTCTGCAAATACTTTCGTGAGATGCTCGCCGTCAAAGTCCTCGCCCATGAGCTGAATAGCTCCAGTGTCCGACTTGAGGCGTTGACCGCGGAGCAACGCCAACGCTTTCGCCACAGTCCCGCTCTGGCGATGACCGACTTCAAGCTACGCATGGTCTGCGAGGCAGCGCGCAAGTACAAGGGCAGCGAGATCACCACAGCAATTTCCCTGCTGGCCCGAGCCGACCGCTTGGCAGTCTCCTCCTCACTCCCGCGGCGCGTCATGCTTGAGACGATTGCTGCACGAATTATCCTCGGCAAGAAGGCTACAGCCTAATGCCTGCCACTGCACCACTTGTTGAGAGCGCCAAGGCCGCGAAACAGGCCTCGGTCCACGTCAGCGAAATCTTCAGCTCGATCCAGGGCGAAGGCACGGAGCTTGGCAAGGCCCATCTCTTTGTCCGGTTGTATGGCTGTCACCTGCAGTGCCGCTTTTGCGACACGCCAGAAACCGTCACCGGCCTACAGCCACCCAAGTTCCGGCCGCCGTCGTTTCGCTTTCTCGAGGCAGACGAGCGGATCGAGAACCCCTGTAGCGCCGAGCAACTCTATACCCTGATTCAGAAAGCCGAAGTCGAGCACGGGCCCCATGACGCAGTGGCCATCACCGGTGGTGAGCCGTTGATCCA
>Ga0115566_10000323_pt1 | contig 40996 bp, 28 predicted proteins | sample COGITO_mtgs_1204_3_FD_87173 | JGI IMG/M metagenome (GOLD analysis project Ga0115566, IMG submission 87173) | Pelagic marine microbial communities from North Sea - COGITO_mtgs_120405 | ecosystem: Environmental > Aquatic > Marine > Epipelagic | place: Germany:Helgoland, sampling site Kabeltonne...
CGTCCCATCGGGGCGCGTGACTTCTGCCATCAGGTCCACCTCGCGCGTGTCGAATGGATTGGAGTAGGGATGTGTCAGCTGAAACGAGAGCTCATACTTTTCGCCAACTGGCAGTAAGTCCGGGCCGGGAAGGATGTTGCGAACTTCGCAAACTGGCGGTTTGGGCGAACTGCCGGTGATTGAGACCACGGTGAATGTCTGCTCGGACTCGGGAGGTGTGCCTTCTACGTCAAACTTAAGACCAAATTCGATGAGCTGAGAGGCGGCGAGTTGGTGCCACGGTCGCTGATGGCCGACGACTCCCCAGTGCAGTGCGGCGTCCGGGCCGCCCAATGGAACGGTAAGCTGCCACTCGGTAGCCTGGCCAAGTTCGAATCTCAATTGCCGCCAGAGATTGTCCCAGTCTTTGGTGAAAATGTAGAGGACGCTGCCCGCGGGCGGTAGGCTGTCGGTCTGCAGGTTGACGGTAACCTGATCGTGTTCGCTGAGGCCTTGGGGATCATGCGTGAAAAACTCGTTCTGGCCCGTCCATTTACAGAGTAGCTGAAGCTGATCTTTGGTGTTCAGTTGCTGTTCTGCAACCTTGTTCAAGTACCAGCGTTGGTACCAGGCGCCGTCGCGCAGCAGCGGTTGCTTAAGCTCTGAAGCCGGCAGGTCGGACAGGAGAATGATGGATGAGGCGAGTATAAAGAGGAAAGCACGGATCATGCGGGGTATCGAGGGGTGCTGAGTAGGGAAAAGCAGGACACCAGCCACTACACCTCCGCAGACGGCTCCCCACAACAAACAGCGAACTTTCCCCGCTCAGTGGAAATGGACGCTTGGCTGTCTTACTGGAAGCGTGGCAGCGTTTATTCCAGGCCTAGGCGTTCTCGGGCCTTCTTGGAGATGCTGTTGTCAACCACGGTCGCGAGGTGTTCGACGGACGACTCGATCGATTTGATCTGGGAAGCACAAATTTGCAGTCCCTTCAGCGCCGCCTCCGGGCAGTCTACTTCTACGTTTGCAGCGCTGATGTAGTCGCTTGGCGGGAGAACTCGTGCGAGAACGGCTTTTGCCGCGGCCGGGAAGGCAGCGGCCCGAATGTCAGCTTCCATGCTGGAAAGAGCCGCTTTAATGGTGGCAGTATCACCAAATGCCGTGGCACAAGCGACTGCTCCTTTGGTCGTGTGCGGGGCCTCAACCATTTCTGCGATCTTTGGCTGGATCTTTTCATAGTCGGCACCGATCTCCACGAGTGTCTTTACCACAGACTTATAGGATGCGGAGCCCACGCAATCAGCGAGTTGCCCGATCTTTCCGGTCATTTCCGAGTCAGCTCGCGCGAGCGAATCCATCGCCAAGGTGCCAGCGACCTTATCGCCATGAAAGGTGAGCAGCTTGTCGAAATCGGTCGAGTTGGGCCCGCCAATTTTTAAGAGAGCAGTCCGGGCGGCCTTCTCGAGCCCGGGATTGGCTCTTGTGGCCTTCACAATCATGGGGATAGCGGCCACAGCATCGCGGCGCATCCGGCCAGCCAGTTCGATTGCTTTGGCGGCGGACTTCCCCTGCGCAAGCAGACGATTGAGATCCTTGCCCACCGGGATGGAGGTCGCGACCATCTTGCCGAGAACCACCTTTGACTTTGGATAGGCCTTGATATAGGTCCGGAGGGCCTGCTGGGCGTTGGGCTTGATCGCATCCACTGCGGCAAAGGCGGCCTTCTTGAGTTCACTGTTCTCGCTGTTCACAAGGTCCAGCAACAGGTCTGCTCTGTTGGCCTCTTTGCAGGCTTGGATCGCGAGGAGTTTGGCCTTTTGGAAGGAGTCGTCATGCTCGAATACGAAGCCGCAGAGCTGTCGATTCCGGTGCGCGCGGAAAAGCGGCATCATGGCGACCACACGATCTGGACCGGCGACCTCGGCGATTTGACTCAGCGTCGCTTCTTGGGCAGTCGTCATCTTACTGAAGATGGGCAACAGCTTGGGATTTGCCGAGCTGGCGTCGATCAGTTGTTCGGCCACACTTTCATCACCGAGTTGCCACAACAGCGCCAATGCCTCGGGGGCAGGAAGTTCATCTCGCAGGCGCGTCATTATGGCTGCCCTGGATGCTACCGCGCCTTCCAGCATGCTGGCATACTGCGATCGCCTGGCTGGCGAAGCCTTCAGGTAAAGGTCGATGATTCCATGATACAGGGAGTCGGCGATGGCTGTCATGGAGCGTGTAGCCGTGCTGGCTGCCTGCGCGTCACTGAGCACCATGATGCGCCCAAGGATCGGAGCGGCATCGGTGGGCACAATCGCTGCCAGGTCCGCCAAATCACGCGCGACTGAAGGCGACTTGGCATCCAGGAGAGCCATGATGGTCTGCTGATCGTTGGCAAGCAGCAGGCTGCGAAGTTCGCGGCGGCGCTTGGCGGAGGTCTTGATAGCGACGATGCGCGAGACATCCGCGGAGATTTGTGCGGAGTCACGTACTGGTGGCTTGGGCGGTCGGAGGCCGATGTTGCGGTTGCTCTTTGGCTTGGTGACGTACCAGTAGGCACCCGCTGCGACTCCAAGCAAGAGCAGGAAGCGGAAAATCAGGCTGAAGATGCTGTGCTTTCTGCGGTCGGCGCGTCTCTCTTCGTAGTCGTCGAGGATCGACTCATCCATTATGGAAGCATGGGCATTTTCCGGCGGGCTGGCTGCCTGAACCGGGCGGATAAGTGGCGCAGCAGCAGGCGGTGCCGTTCGGCGTGGCGGCGGATTCTCGGGCGGCGGTACAATGACCGTTGACTCGGCGAGGGCCTCACGTTTCTTGAGGCTGGCCTTGGACGGCGCGCGCGCTGGAGCGGGAGGTGCTTCCGGCGTGGTCTCGGGCTCCACTGGAGAACTGGTGTCTTTCTTGAAGCCAAGCTTCCGCCGCACTAGGAACGTTTCCCCACATTTCTGGCAGGGGATCTTCCGGTCTATCTGTTTCTCGTCTGCTTCAAATACAGCTTTGCAGTGTGTGCACCGTGTCTCAATGTTTGCCATTGTTTGTTAGCAATCCCATGCGTTCAGAGCTTCTGCAAGATCGAGGTCGGCTTGAGTGACTGTGCTCCCGGCACTGTGCGTAGTGGCGCGCACGTAGACTTGCTTTTTCGTTGTATCCAGATTGAAGTCTGGATGATGATTTTGTGTGACGATCGTTGCTGCAAGATATGGCAGAAATCTGTTGATCGCTCGAAAATCGGAAAACTGGAAGGTCTTTTGGATGAATCCACCGGCTCGTTGCCAGCCTGGCATGCCAGAGAGTTTGGTGTCGACCTGTTCGTCGCTGAGAAGGGCCTTATCTTCCATCGGGCTATTTCAGGACGTCACTGAGTCGCTTGGAGCCTTCTGCAGTGGTGACGTAGCGCAGCGCGCGATGGCCGCGGAACAGTTCGAGATTCTTATAGGTGCGTGGCAATTGAAGTCGGCTGAGCTGCTGACAGGCCACGAGCGGCTGCAGGTCGAGCGTGTTGGGACAGGCCTCCAGATTGAGTTTGCGCATCGGTAGACCCGAAAGTGGGGCAAGGTCTAGAATTGGGGTGCCGCTCAGATTCAAGTTGGTCACCGGCATGCCTGTCAAAGCGGAGATGTCGTCAACATTCGTACCGTTTAGGTAGATGACGTGTAACTCCAGCCCACGAAGCGGCGAAATGTCGGAAATGAGAGTACGGCTGAGGCCGAGCGATTGAAGTGGCATGCCTGACAGTATGCTGATGTCGGAGACGTTGGTATCGGTGGCGCTCAGGGTGCGCAGGCGCATGCTGCGAAGCGGGGTCAGGTCGGTGATGCGGGTCTTGTTAAGGGATAGGTACGTCAGGGGCATGCCTCGAAGTGGCAGTAGGTCTTGGACCGAGGTGCCATCGAGGAACAAACGAGTTAGCGGCATACCCGCAAGAACTCGGAGATCGTTCAGCGTGGTGTCGGTGGCGTCCAGCTCAATGAGCCGCTTGCTACGCAGCGGCGCAAAGTTTCCGATGCGACGACATTGGTATAGGTTCAAGACGCGCAATGGCATTCTGCTTACGCCGTTCAAGTCCCGAATGCCGCTTCCCTGCAGATACAGATGCGTGATCGGGAGGCCATTCAGGGCAGAAATGTCGACCAGATTAGGCTTATTGCTCAAGCGGACTTCGACCTTGCCTTCACTGACGTTAAAGATGGGGCTTTCGAGTTGGAGGCCGCTGTTTTGCGACTGTAGCAGTTTCTCAGCGCTCAGCAACTTCGCTTTGAGCTGGGCGTCGCTCAGCTTTGGCGCTGCTACTGGCACAACCCGAGTGGGGAGGCGGGTGCCCGCAAGTGTCGGTGTGGTCGCACGGGTGCTCTGCTGCTCGCTGCGCAGACGGGCCAAATCGGCGTTCGCCTTCTTAAGCTCGATCTTGAGTTGCTCAGCCGTGGCCTGCCAGACTGCTAGGGCGTTGCTGCTGCTTGCCAACGCCTGCTCGCGGCGCAGTTCGCCTAGCTGGTTGCGGAGATTTTCAGCCATGGATTGTGACTCTACCCAAGATGCTTGGGCATGCTCGTAGGAGTCGCGAGTGCGTCTTGCTTCTTCCTCGGCAGCCTTGCGCTGGGCAACAGCCTCATTGGCTTGCAGCAGCGCGGCGGTCCGTGCTTGCTCTGCGGCCTGGCGCTCTCTCTCTGCCTGGTCTATTTTCGCGGCATAACCCTTCTTATCTCCGTCCAACGCCCGGAGCTGTATCGTGAGTGCTTCGGTATTCTCGGTCGCTGTGTTGAGGAGCTCGCTCAGCTCGGCGCGAGCGGCCGTCTCGTCTTGAGTTGTCTTTTCTAGGACGGCAATCTGGCGGCGGAAGCGGCTGGCCGCTTCCTGGTGCTCCAGAAATTTTCGCTGTGCCTCGCCCAGCTCATTCCTTGTAGCCCTGAGTAATACCGTGAGCTCATCCGTCTGGCGTTTTGCGTCATCCAGCGCCTGTTGTCGGCCAGCAACATCAGCCAAGGCCATTTTCACACGCTCGTCGGTTGCCAACTCATAGTTTTCGATGGAGGCCTGCTGGGTCGCTAGCTGCTTGCGAAGGGCAGTAATTTGTGCTGTTGAGCCGGCTTGAGCCGTTTCCTGTTCGGCAAGCGTCGCCTTGGATGCCTCCAATGCCACCATGGTGGTCTCGAGTCTCTCTTTCAGCAGGGTAAGCTGCTTGCTCTGGGTTTCCAGACTGCGCATTGCAGTTTGGGCTGCCTCGTCTCGTGTCCTGGCCTCGGCAACGTTTGCCCGTAGCGCCGCTGATTCTTCAGTCAGTGTGGCCAGTTTGCCTTCCAGCACGACAATCTTGGCCTGCGACTCGGCTACGCTGCTTGTGGCAGCTTCCCGTAGCGTGTCGGCTCTTGCTGCTATATCCTGCAATTGCGCCTTGGCCTCCGCCAGTTGCCGACGGCTGTCAGTGCGATCAGCATCCGCGGTTGTGGCGGTCTGTCGGGCGGTCTCAAGCTGTCCGTTCAGCAATTGGACAGTATCGAGGAGTTTACTGCGTTCTTCTCTGAGGGACGCTAGCTCTGCGGTTGTCTTGTCCAGCTTGACTTGAGCAGCTGCCAGCGTTGCGCTGGATTGCGCGGTTTCCTGCTTATTCCTCTGGGCTAGAAGGAGCGCTTCATCAGCGGCTTTCTCGAGGGCTGCAACCCGTTCTTTGGCGGCTGCGAGTTGCTGCGCCATGGCTTCTGAACGGGCCTTGTGATCCTCTGCGTCTGCTGTCGCCTTATCTGCGGCAACCTGCTGCCGGTTGGCTTCTTCAAGCGCCTGCTGCGCGGCTACTTTTGCGTCGTCGTCGGATTTCTCCGCGGCATGTCGAGCCAGCAGCGCAGCATCTCTTGCCTCTTCCGATTGGCGCTGCGCATCCTGAGCCAGCGCCAAGGTAGCTTGTGCCTCTGTCAAGCTCTTGCGCATCTCTTCCATCTGTGCTCTGGCTTCATTGGCCTCAGCTAGCGACGCGCCCGATTCCTCCATCGCCTTCAGGCGAGCCTTCTTCAGGAGTTCAAACTCTCCCGTGAGGTTGGCAAGCTGCTGGTGCAGGTCTTTGGCTTGTGCGGCGGTATTGTCTGCGGCGGTAAGGGCTTCGGCCAGATCCTGCTTGCTCTGCTCCGCGGTCTCTGTAAGCTCGGCCAGCTGCGTTTCTGCGGTGAGTGCCCGCTGCTGGGAGCCATCCAGATTTGTCCTTAGCTCGGCTTCACTGGCCTTAAGGCGCTTTGCGTCCTCGTTCAGAGTTTGGAACTGGTTGCTTAGCGCGCTGAGCGTAGTCTGCAGGTTGTTTAGCTCTGCGCGCAGGTCGTCCCGCTCAGCGGCAGTGGCAGCCTGACCGCGTTTTGCCGTGCGCGCCGCATCCTTGGCCTTTGCTGCTACTTCCTCTGCCACATCTGCCCGCCCAGCTGCTGCCGCAGCAGTGGCTCTGGCTTTGGCTACATTGTCCGCCGCCTGGCGTTGGGCTGCCTCTGAATTGGCGATGGCAACTTCTGCTTCTTCCTGCTTCTCTCTGGCGACATCTGCGGCCTTTCGGGCAAGGTCTGCTTCGGCTCTGGCGATATCTGCCTCGGCTCTCGCTGTCTCAGCCGCCTGGCGGGCGACTTGGGCTTGCTTCATGGCGAGACCAGCTTCTTCCGTTGCAGGCTTCGCCAGCGCCATCGCTTCTTCGGCCCGGACCTTGGCTTCCTCCAGCTGGTGGGCGAGATCACCGTTCACTGTTGCGAGACGTGCGACTTGGTCGTCCGCAGTGGTGGCGCGCGTTTTCGCAGCTGCGAGGTCCGCAGCAAGTTTTGTGCTTGATGCCTCTGTCTTGTCGAGTGCGGCTTGAAGCTCTTGGAGAGTCGTCTCAGTGCGGTCCTGGTCCCGCTTGGCGGATTCCAGCGCACGGTGCAACGCAGACTCGCGAGCGAGAGCCTTGTCACGCGCCTCGGTCTGCTCGGCCAATTCCTGCCGAGCCGTCTGTAGGCGATCACGAAAGGAAGCCAACTCGGCCTGACTTGCCTCGAGTGTCTGATCTGTAGCGGCCTTCCTCGTGCGGATTGCTTCAAGCTCAGCCTGATACGCTTTCTCTTTTTGGTCGAGCGCATTTATCGCCTGGACCACTTCTTGATCCTGGGTTTCGAGACGGCGCGTGATCTCGGCGTTTTTTTCGCGCAGTGCTGTGAGTTCGCGGGCGACAAGTTCCTTGCCCCGCTGTGCGTTTCCGGCTTCGAGCTTCCACTTTGCAGCCTCTTCGGTGGTGCCTGCGAGAGTGGCGGCGATGCGGTCCTGGTCCTGCTTGGTGGCTTCCAACGCACGGTGCAACGCGGATTCGCGGGCAAGGGCCTTGTCACGAGCGTCGGTTTGTTTGGCTAGTTCCTGCTGGGCGGTTTGTAGGCGATCTCGAAAGGACGCCAACTCAGCCTGACTCGCGTCGAGTGTCTGACCGGTGGCGGTCTTGCTCGTACGGATTGCTTCAAGCTCCGCCTGATACGCCTTCTCCTTTTGGGCGAGTGCAATTTGCGCCCGAACCACTTCTTGATCCCGGGCTTCGAGACGGCGCATGATCTCGCCGGTCTTCTCACGCAACGCTGTGATTTCACGCGTGGCAAGTTCCTTGGCGCGCTGTGCGTTCCTGGCTTCGAGTTTCCACTTTTCAGCTTCTTCGGCGGCCCCCGCGAGCTCAGCCGTGGTAGATTTGAGCGCAGTTGAGGCAGCCGCGACGGCGGTCTTTGCCTGCTCGACCTCTACGAGTTCCTGACGTTGTTGGTCGATCTGAGAGAGCAATTCCTGATTGACCTTACTGAGTTTCTGTAGCTGATCGCGTAATGCCTTGGATGAGGCCCCACTGTCGCTGACCGCAACCGCGGACTGCAGTTTGGTCTGGGCACCGGTCAGTTTCGTCGTCACGGCTTTAAGTTGCTCGCGAGCAGCCATGAGATCCGCAGCGGTGGTCGTGCTTTCTAGCTCCGCTTTTTCTGCGCGATCCTTGAGTTGTGCGATACTCTCCAAGGAATCGGCCAGCTTGGCTTGCAGTCCGGAGTCGACGCTTGTGTTGTTGTTGCTTCGGCGCGTAAGCTCCATTTCCTGGCGCAATTTCACTGCCTCTTTGCGCAACGTGTCGATCTCCCGTGCGTAGGCCTCGGCCTGTTCCGTGGCCAGATCCGCATTTTCGCGGGATGCCTGCGCCTCGCGTCGAGCAGTATCCGCCCACTCGCGTGCAGCCTTCGCCTCTTTCTGAGCGTCTGCAATGCCATCGGCATCCGGTCCCTCACGAAGCATGTTCTTGGCCTGGCTCAATTCTGCAAGCGCCTTGTTTCGGGAACTCGTCGTGGCGGCCAACTCAACGTTGAGGGCTGCGATGCGTTCTTTGGATTCGCTATTCTTGCCGTCGTTGCCTGCAAGAGACATGGCACCTACGGCAAGGCCGATGGCGACTAGGGCAGCGGCAAAAACGAACAGTTTTCCCGGGGAACTCTTGGCCAATCCGCCAAGGTCGCTGGCGAAGCTAACTGGCACTGGAGCGTTCGTTGGCGTGGGAAGAATTACGGCGTGGCGCAGTTCTGCGACAGACAGGCAGCGTGAGTCGGGCAGGAGATTGAGTGCTTTAGCCATTGTGGCAGCCAGTTCGTCTGGCACTGGCATGTCGCTAGCGTGGCGCATCGCGACGCCAGCCGCGGGCTGGGCAATGTTTCCAGCTTCGATCGCGGCAAGTACCTCGCGGTCATTTTGGCCCGCGACCGGAGGGCGCAGGTAAACAATGTTATAGAGGATTGCGCCCAGCGCGTAGACATCAGTCGTCACGGTCGCGCGCTCTCCAGAAACCTGCTCCGGGGCTGCAAATGCTGGGGCGGGGTGAAGCACGTCTATGCCGTCTGGACGCGCTGCGCTTTTGCCCAGACCGGTTTGTACAACCCAACGGGCCATGGATGTCGGGCTGCCACCACTCGGCGCCTCTTCTTCTTCGTCTTGTGGCTCTGCCTCGCGCCTGATCGGCGTGCGCTGGCGCCCGGTAAGTTCTGCGAGTTCCCAGCGGCCAATTTCGACGTCGCCGAAGGAATTGACGTGGATGGCTGACGGCGAAAGGCCACAATGGAGAACCCCCTGGCGATGGGCATAGGCGATTGCGTCGCAGATCTGATGGAAAATTTCGACAAGATGCTGGAGCGTATATCGTGCCACGGCTTCCGGATTTCCGGCAACCAGTCGGTTCAGAATGTCTTGGAGCGAAAGCCCAGTCGCACGGCGCATCGTGTAATAGGGGAGCCCGTCGTCCGTGACGCCCACGTCGTGCACGGCGCAGATACCCGGGTGGTCCAACTGGGATTGTAGCTGCACTTCTTCAGCAAAACGGGCCACCATCGAGTCATTCGAGAGGTCGCTGGCCCGCAATACCTTCATGGCCACCACGCGGCCGCTCTCGCAATCCCTAGCGACATGGACATCGCCCGTTGCCTCAGAGCCCAACAAGTCGCCGACGTCGTAGCGACTGCCGGAGCGACGGTGCGGTAGCCCCCTCTGCTGGGAAAGAGTGTCTTCCAATTCGATCTGAACTTGCAGATCGCGGTCTGCTAGCAACTCGTTCAGAGCTGCACGTTGAGCGCGTTGAGCCATAGAAATCCTTGTGCGTGCGTAGGGTCGGTACTACTAGTTCACAAAGTGTATTTCACAACCAACCGTATGAGACTGCATGGGGTTCTGCTGGCTGTGGCGTTCTGGTCATGATGGTTGGGGCCGGGCAGCCAGACCCTTTGAACAGAACGCGTTCTGGCTGGGAGCGTGTTGCGATCCTATCGCAACGGTCCTAGAAGCTGTAGGCCAGAAATGGTGGCGGGGGCCAGATTCGAACTGACGACCTTCAGGTTATGAGCCTGACGAGCTACCGGACTGCTCTACCCCGCGACCTAGTTACCTCTCGGCAAGCGAGTAAGTTACCTCGGTTCTTCGATCCTTCAATCGCTTTTCCGCAACTTCTACGATTATTCCTCTGAGCCGCGGAGCTCGCAGGGGTGAATCGTACAGCCCCGGTCTCGGAATACGGTTGCCAGATCTGCGAGTGAAGGGCCGCCATCAATCTGCCAGTCGGGCATGAGCTGAGCGAGTGGCAGTAGCACGAATGGCCGGAATCGAAGTTCAGGGTGCGGCAGGATCAGCTCTGGTGTCGTGCAGTTGAAATCTCCGTAGCGCAGGATGTCTAGATCCAGCTTGCGGGATTGAAAGCTACCAGTTGTGCGCATTCGTCGCGGTGTTCGCCCCATTCTTGCTTCCATATCCTGGCAGTGTGCGAGTAGCTCAATGGGGGAGCGTTGGGTCGTGCCGGTGAGTACCATATTAAGGAACGGGCCAGCTGTCTTTTCACAATCCAGCGGCGGCGATTCGAATACCGACGAACAGGCGATATTGTCAGCGACCTTTTCCAAATGACGGACGCCAGCGTTTAGGGCGGCCACGCGGTCACCGATGTTGGCGCCTAGCCCGATCGCGATTTGGACTGGGCCCGGGGGCTGGGCCGTTATAGTGGAATGCAACGAAGGACTCATCCGCGGTGGACTATGGGAATTCTTAGCCGATATACGTGGAAGACAGTGGGCATGTATCTGGCGCTCGCTGTGGTGGTTGGGACGTTTGTCATGCTCGTAGGGCAATTAGCAAAGGTGTTTGATCTGCTGTCAAAAGGGGTGCCGCTTCCGGTTCTGCTCGGTCTGGTGGCACATCGGATTCCGCAGGTTCTTGGTTTTACGTTGCCGCTGAGCCTGTTCTTTGCAACAGTGATCTACTTCAATACACTCAGCGCCGAGCACGAGCTCAGTGCGCTGCGCTCCGCTGGAATCAGTCTGTTTCAGATTGCTGCCCCGGTGATGCTCTTGGCTGTGTTGATCAGCGGGCTCTGCACATATCTTCAGTTCCAAGTGATTCCCGAACACAATGCGTTGGCCCGGTGGAAGGCTAAGTCGGAAGCGATCAAGAATCCGCTCGATCTTCTGGTGGAAGGGCAATTCATTGAGCTGTTCGACGGGTATACAGTTTATGTGGGCAAAAAGTACGAGGATGAAGTCCGCGACATTCATGTTGTGGTGTTTGATGAACAGCGTGGAATCCAGAAGTTCAATGCCGGTCGGGGCGAGGTGATCGTGGACGATCGGGCCAAAAAGATCGATCTGGTGCTGTATGACGCGACCATCCACAAGCCGAGTAAGGAGGACCCGTTCGACTCGGAGAAAACATCTCGCCTGAAGGCTGGAGAGTGCCGCTTTCCCCTCTATTACGGGGATAAACTGGACTCAAAGCGATTGGTCGAGGGCACTGGGCGCATGCGCACGGGGCAGCTTTTTGCGAATATCGCCCTTTATAGAGAGCGAGGGCTGGATACCACCGAACTGCTGGTGGAGATTCAGTTGCGAGCCGCGCTAGCGCTGGCTCCGTTTTCCTTGATCTTGCTTGGGATTCCGCTCGCAGTGAAGCATTCGCGCCGGGACAATACTAAATCTCTGTTCCTGTGCATCATCACGCCCATGATCTACTTCGCGCTGATTTCCTTTGTGCAATCGATCGAAGACCAGGGCGCCGCTCACCCGGAGGTGCTTGTGTGGGTGCCGAACCTGCTCTGCCAGGGGTTGGGGCTGTGGGGGCTCTGGGTTAAGCGGTAGGATGGCGCCATCAGGCGCTCAGATCCTCCGCCTTTGGGCATGCGCGGTCCCTAACTCTGGCAGGCTGCAACGACGAAGTCGCGCGGTGAACTACTGATACCGGACAATCCTGGCCAGTTGGAAGTAAATGACGTGAACGAAGAAGAAATGCCCGCGCCGTTGTTCGGCGACAAACCACTGCCTCAAGCCCTGGACTGCGAGCGCGCGGTCCTGTCCTGCGTCCTCGGAGAGGCAGAGCATACGATCGATCTTGTCATTCACAGGCTGCCGGATGAAAGCTGCTTTTACACGGCTGAGCATCGGCTGATTTACAAAGCTTTTCGCGCGATGCGCGACATGCTAGAGCCGCGCGAAATCGATTTCGTCGTAATCTCTGACTACCTGGACCGTCAAGGGCTGTTGAGTAAAATCGGTGGCGCAGAGTACTTATCCTACCTGTTGAACGTGGTGCCAATTGCATCTAATCTCGAGACCTATCTGGACGCTGCCTACGAGGCGTGGGTGCTGCGGCGTTTGATCAGTGAGTGTACGAAGATCAGTCGTTCCTGCTTTGAACCCCAAGAAGACATCGTCGGGTTCATGAATGATGTTGAATCGCGGATTCAGGACGTGAGTGCGGCCCGGACCGATAAGCCTGCTGTTCCGATGAACGAATTGATGCACGATGCCGTCGAACACTTGGAACAATTGACCAAGGGCAGCTCAGATGCACGCGGCTATCCCACCGGGTATGATTTGGACTTCAAAATCAACGGGCTGCGTCGCGGGGAGTTGATCGTTCTCGCTGCACGCCCGTCCATTGGCAAGACCGCGTTGGCGATGAACATTGCCCGAAATGTGGCTGGAGATGGCAAGGGTGTGATTTTCTTCTCGTTGGAAATGGGTGCTGCTCAAGTCGCAGTGCGCATGCTTTGTAGTGAGGCGCGGGTGAATATTCGAGACATTCGCGACGGGCGGCTTACGAACGCCCAATGGGCGGGAACCATCATGGATGCCGGCGATCGTCTATCCAAGCTTCCAATCTTCATTGATGAAACGCCACAGTTGTCGGCAATCGAGATGCGTCAGAAGGCGCGTCGGATCGCTCAGGATCATGAGGTTAATTGCATTGTGATTGACTACCTGCAGTTGATGCGTGCCACCGGAGTGAGCCGTAACGCCAACCGCGAGCAAGAAGTCTCCAAGCTTTCGTCTGACATCAAGGCGATGGCCAAGGATATGGATGTTCCAGTCCTGCTGCTGGCGCAGCTGAATCGGCAGGCGGAGCAGGGTGGACGTCCCAAATTGTCTCAGCTCCGTGAGTCAGGTGCGATCGAACAGGATGCTGACGTTGTGATGCTTCTGCATCGCGATCGTGATCAGGCGATTGAACACGAGGACGGCGATGAACCTACCGGCCTAGAATCTGAGGTCATTATTGCGAAAAATCGGAATGGTGAAACAGGCATTGTAAAACTCATGTTTATAGGGCAATATACCCGATTCGAGAATGCGACACGCATCGCCGATGAAGACGTGCCTTTGGACTAGTGCCACTTGGCCAAGAGTTAGAGCAGGAGTTATCTATGTTTCGAGCAGTTACTGTCGGCTTGGTTATACTGGCCACGAGTCTTACGCTGATGGCCGCGACCGTCAATAAAATCGTCATCAAATCAAATACAGCTCAAAATGTATCACCGGATGTTGTCCGGGCGCACATTCTGTTGGTAGAGGGGGCTGCGTTTTCTCAGGAACAGCTGTCGAAAGATATTAAGAGCCTATACAAAACCGGGCAGTTTGACGATGTTGTCGCCAAGGCCAAGCAGGCTCAGGGGGACACGATCGACGTGGTCTTCACGATTACCCCCAAGGCTCGTATCAACACCATCGTTCTTCAAGGGAACGAAGCATTTGCCACCAAGCGCCTGATGAAGCAACTGGAGCAGGAAACCAACCTGCCGATGGATGAGACACAGCTGTCAGCCGACCTTGAAGCACTGTACGCATTCTATCGTGGGAAAGGCTACAATAACATCAACATTGAGCAGAAGATTGAGACGCTCGAAGATACCGGCGATATTCGCATCGTCTATCTGATCGAGGAGAACGGCCGGGCAAAGACTCGCGGCGTCGACTTCATCGGGAATACCGTTTTTTCGGATCGCCAGTTGCGCGCCAAGATGGACACCGAAGTTTCCTGGCTGGGATTCATGCTGCCGATGGGATACTACAACGAATCTGATTTCGATAGTGATCAGAATGCGGTCACCCAGGCTTACCTGGACGCAGGCTATCTAGATTTCAAAGTGATCGATGTTGCTGCGCAACATAGCAAGGGTGGCGAGAAGGTCTTCCTGACCATCAAGATTGATGAGGGCAGTCCTTACACAGTGGCCGAGGTCAGCATTACTGGAAATGAAGCGGAAGACACTGCAGCGCTTCAGCCGTTTGTCAGCCTTGCCGCCAATCAGACATACAGCCGTGCCACGGAACGCCGCGACGTCGACAAGGTCACTGCCTATTACAACTCCCTAGGCTACATGGACTCGCGCGTCATTGCGCGTCGTGAGCCTAGCCAGTCGGACCATACTGTGTCCGTCGTCTATCAGGTGCTCGAAGGTGAGCAGGCTCGCATTCGCAACATCAATATCCAGGGCAACCGGATCACCAAAGACCACGTCATCCGTCGCGAGCTTCGTCTCCAACCCGGCGACCTGGCTGATGCTTCCCAAGTCAAGACCAGCAAGGCAGCTCTAATGAACCTTGGCTACTTTGGGTCTGTAGAAGTGCACCCACGGTCGACCCCAGAGGCTGGCTTTAAGGACCTCGATGTTGAGGTAGAAGAGACCCTCACTGGGCAACTTCTTTTTGGCGCAGGTGTCTCCAGTACGGACAGCATCGTCGGTACGGTTGAGATGTCTCAGACCAACTTCGACCTCTTTGGCTGGCCATCCTTCAGAGGTGGCGGGCAGCGCTTTCGTCTGCGGGCCGAGGCAGGCTACAGTCGCTCCAACTTTACCTTGGCATTTACCGAGCCGTGGATGTTTGATCGTCAGCTTCGTTTCGACACCGAGCTCTGGCTACGGGAGACCAGCGCAAACCGTGAGTACGATCAGCGCAGTATCGGCAACAGCTACAAACTGACTCGCGCCATGAGCACGCCATTTTGGCGTCAGTCCGTCGGATATCGCCTCGAGCAGATCGAGATTAGTGACGTTAGCGACAGCGCCTTCAGTGCGGAGTTCGCAAAAGACGAGGAAGATTCCGAGTTAGTCAGTGCTCTGAGCATGGGATTTGTCCGTGATCATCGCAACAAGGCGGTGATGCCTTCAAGTGGTTCCCGAATCAATATCAATGGTGAGTTTCAGGCGGAGGCGCTTGGCAGCTATTCGACTCTCTACAAGCTGAAGCTTGGTGGCGAGAAGTATTGGCCAGTATTCAAGCGCAGTATCTTCAAACTCTCTGCCGAGATGAGCCAAGTTGAGAAGGTCGAGGGCGCAGAGCCCAGCATCTTCGATCGGCTGTTCGCCGGTGGTGCCCATACCATTCGTGGCTTCGAAGAACGCAGCGTAGGGCCGACGGACCGCGATGTAAACGCAACCGCGGCCGACCATCATGACGAGCCGGTCGGTGGCCGCTCTCGCTTCCTGACCACTGCTGAGTTGAATACGCCGCTTTACTCGGAGCAGCTTTACGGTGCAGTCTTTGTCGATGCGGGTAACGTCTGGATGGACAGCTGGGAATTTGGTGACATGAACGTCGGCGCCGGTGTTGGCTTGCGCTTGTTCGTGAAGCAACTCGGGGCAGTCAGCGTCGACTACGGTTGGCCTATCAATCGCGCCTGGGACCACCTTGAGGACGAGGGCCGGTTGCATTTCAACTTGGGATACAACTTCTAGTCGCCGTCCCCACTGCCCCATGCTATCTCGCGGCGGCTGCCACTGCGGCAAAGTTCACGTCAAGTGCGACGCACCGGAGCGGTTGCCTGTTGTCATCTGCAACCGTTCAATATGCTGGTTCCTCTCCTTTTTGCATGTGTTCGTTCCGCATGATGCATTTCGGCTTTTGCAGGGTGGTGGCATGCTCGGGACATATCGCTTTGGCACTGCTACTGCGCCCAGCATCGCTTCTGCCGAGTTTTTGGCGTTAAGTCCTTTTACGTTCCTCGTTCCCACCCTGACGGTTTCTGTGTGAATGCACGTTGCCTGCAGAATGTCGAACCAGCCACGTGTATCTATTCTGGGTTTGATGGCGAGAACTGGGAAGCCGCAATAGATTCTCTTGCTGCAAGTCGACTCGCTTGATTGCCGCTAACCCAACCCACGAAAGGTCTGCTACGAAAGGTTTGCTATGAAAGTATTTGCTGGATATTTTACTGTTCTGTTGCTGCTGCTTATGAGTGGAAGCTCCTGCCGCACGCGGTCTCACCAGATTTCTCATCGGGCCCAGGACATGCTCGAAGTCACTGTGCTGGGAGCTGTCAACTCTCCAGGTGCACATCAACTCCCCGATGAATTCTACACGTCTATCGAAGAAGTCGTCGACTTGGCTGGAGGCCTGGCACCCGAAGCGGACACCCGCCAGATTAAGCTTGCGCGAGATGCAGCTGGGGGTGCCACCGTGCGTATCCTGACTATGGACTCACCGGGCAGCATCCGCTCCGGCGACGTTCTCACGATTGCCCGGGTCATGCCTGGACACGCCCGAATCTGGGTCTGCGGCGAGGCCGTCGCGGCAGGGCGAGAAGTCATGCACTTTCGCCATACCCAACGTCCGCCTACCATTGAGACATTGGTCCAGCGTGGGGGATTTACCAGCAGAGCAAATCCTTACGCTGCGCACATTCTGCGCAATGTCGATGGCACACAGACATTCGTCCCTGTCTCGGGGAATGCCCGGCTGGGGCTCAAGGACGGGGATATCGTAGTCGTTCCCGCGCTTGCAGGCGGACTAGACGCAGAGTCCAACCTGGAGGGGCACTTGTTGCCGTCAGATACGGGGCTGTGAAAAGCCCGGTTGCGATCCATTCAGGCGTATGCGGGCTCGGGGCGGGGCCGAAAAAGTCCTGCACCACAAAGTCCAGCAACACGAGCGAGGCAACCTAGATCACGAACGCGATCAACTCGGCCACGTTGTGGTGAATCGTCGCCATCATAGCGCTATGGTCTTCGTACGCAGTTTGGGCTGCAAGGAAGATGTAGGCTAAGCGGCGGACGCTATCGACAAACAGGTCATGCTCTGACGTCTGCTCGTTATCATACATGAACTCTCTCCTGGCTCCGTGGTAGACCCGTGCGATCGCCTTGCTGAGATTAAATTGGCTCTTCATATTGGTGTGAAGGCTGGCGCGAGCCGACAGCTCTTGTCGGCAAGAAGATTGCCGGTGACCATACCTTGGTCCTTGATCCGCCAGTAGCTGGCTGGCCCCAACCGCTAACGATCGCCTTGGCTGAGGACTTCGCAGGAAAGGGCGGCTACATCCCCGTGGATGTGGTACGCCTTATTGGCTAGCAGGATTGGACCGCTGATGGCAATAACGGCTGGGGCCTGGTGCAGCTCTCGAAGACGGAGCGCACCTATGTATGGCAGGAGACTATTGACGCTACCGGCCTCGCTGTGCTCGAGCTAGACTACCGGTTCCGCGCAGAGACCGTCTGCCCCGGCGATGAGCTGCTCGTAGAGTACCGCACTGCCAACGGCTGGGAGACGGCACGCACCCACGCCTATGACTATGCCCTCGTGGCTGGCCAGACCTACTCCGGGCGCGTCGTCTTTCGCGCCGGTGAACACGACCTCACCGACAGCTTTCGCCTGCGTTTCCGCTGCACGGGGCAGACCACAGGCAAGCTGGTTGGGCTTGATGACCTATGGCTGCGCTCGCGCCAGGCAGTGCTCAGTCAATGATGGTTTGAATATCCAACAGCCAACAAATTTCCAATGTCCAAGTCCGGGAGCACGTACTCAACGGTCTTCATGTGGTAATTGGAAATTGCCTGACGGCCGTCTCGCAAGCTCGGCTCCCTGTTGGCTGTTGGATATTCTCATCCAATGATCCCCAGCGGAGCCGTCGTCTTCCAATTTCCGCGGGTGAAGTCCGGGAAGTCCTGCGGCATGCCGTCTTCGGCCACTGATTTTCGCGATAGCGGCGTCACGGCCGACCAGAGGCACCCTTCGTATAAGTTCTGATCGAGGGGCTGGCCGGTGCGGATGCATTCGATGACGCGGAAGTTCATGATGGCATCCATGCCGCCATGCCCTCCCAGTTTCCTGGCCATTGCGCCCACCCGGGTATAGAGCGGGTGCTCGTAGGCCGCATAAAAGGCCGCCAGGTTATTATGCCAGTGATGGGAATTGGTATGGTTCTTCTTGCCAGCTAGCGCGCTGAACAGGGCCTCTGGCAGTCCGTCGCCCTTTCCGTAGTCCAGGGCAATGCGATTAGGGAAGCCTGCCGCCGTTCCTTTCGTGCCTTGGATAAGATTGAGGCGTGAATAGGGCCGTGGGCTGCTCTCGTCCCACTGCACCATGATCGTCCGGCCCAGCATGGTCTTGATGACCGAGGTGTTCATATCGCCACCTGCGGAGAAGTTGATCTGGTTTACCGGGCTATCGGCTTTCAGGTGCTTCTTCGCATAGAGTTCATGATTCCTTGCGGGAGAAGAAAAGGACACCAGGCGGCGAAAATTATCCTCAGTGCGCGCGATATTCATGTACTGCGCAACCGGTCCCAGGCCATGAGTCGGATAGAGGTTGCCGTTTTCTTGGGCCCAGTGAGCGGTGCGCCAACTGCCGGTGCCGCGGCCGCGCTCCACGTGACGCATCTGGCCTCGCAGGTCGTGAATGTAGGCAGCTTCGCCATGCAATAGCTCGCCCAATACCCCTTGGCGGCACAGGTTCAGATAGAGCAGTTCCTCGCGCCCGTAATTCACATTCTCCAGCATCATGCAATGCTTCTGCGTCCGTTCGGCAGTCTCGATCAGTTTCCAGGACTCTTCGAGTGAAGTGGTGAGGGGGACTTCAGAGCAGACATGGGCCCCGGCTTTCATCGCATCGATGCACATGGCTGCGTGGGTTGCCCACGGAGTGACTACGTACACCAAGTCCGGCTTGGTCTCGGCCAGCATCGTCTTGTAGATGTCTGGATCGCCGCTGTAGAGCTTGACGCCTAGATGACGTTCGCCCTTTCCTTGCCGCAGGACCCTGGCTTTGGCCTTTTCGGTGAGATCAGGGTAGAGGTCGCAGAGACCGACAATCTCGGTGCCCTCAAACGACGATAGGTGATTCTGGTGGGTGCCGCTTCTGCTGCCGCAGCCAATGATCGCGATCTTGATCAGATCCAGCTTAGGCGCAATAAACCCGCCCAGATACGTGGCGGAATTTGAGGGGAGCGGAAGAGCCGCGGCCCCCAATTGCGCCACGGCCAGTCCTGTGCCAACGCCGCCGATCGTCTTTAGAAAGTCGCGTCTGGAACGCTTCGTTCCGCTCATGGAACCCTCCTTGGGGCCGTGGGATTCGTTTCTGCAATGTTTTCGCATACACTACAACATGGGGGGGACTTGTAACAGGCGTTTCTCGTGCCTGCTGAGTTTTAAAGGATCGACTCGATTCGACTCGAGTCGATTTCCTCCAGTCCTTCTGCGAGACACCGCCCCGAGGCCAACTTTCCAGCGCCAGTGACTGAGTCGTCCTGTCCCTTGCGCGCGAGGCAGAATACAGTATCCTCCTGTCTCTTTCCCTTTCGCTAAGCCGTAAGTCTCGTGGAGTTATTCGTTGGAAACCATTCCTTTGTCCGCAATCCAGGTAAACAGTGCGTATCTTCGCGTTGACACCGATGTATCCACCCTAATCGAGAGCATCAAACAGATTGGGCTGATTCACCCGCTAACGATCAACCAAGCGAATGAATTGATCGCGGGTGGTCGCCGCTACTCTGCCTTACGCGCCCTTGAGGTCAGCGAGGTGCCCATCCATCGCATCAGCCAGGAAAATCCGCTTGAGCAAGAGCTGATCTCGATTGATGAGAATCTCATCCGCCAACCATTGAGCAAGATCGAGCTGGAGAGCTGCCTCAGCCGTGGACGGGAGATCTTTGAGCTGTTGAACCCGGAGGCGCCCAAGATGGAGATTGAAGCGCGCGAGTTGAGTCCTGCCGAAAAGAAGGCAGAGAAGCAGCTGGAAGAACAGGATCGCACGTCGTTTGCCGCCGTGACCGCGGAGAAGACCGGCCTCTCAAAAGCGGCGATCAAGACCGCGATCAAGCGTGAGGACCTGTCTGCGGACAGCGTCAAGGCGGCGCGCAGCGAGGGCAGCCTCAACGCCAGCCAGGCCAACGAGCTGATTCGCTTGGACAAGGGCCTGCAGGAGGAGATACTCCCGTATGTCGAGGACGCGACGCCTAAGGAAGTGCGCACATTGGTGGATCGGGTCAAGCGGGATGGGCTGGAGAGCGCCATTGCTGTGACGGCAAACGTTGAGCGCGTTCCCAAGGAGCTCACCCATGTCCGCACTACCGCCAAGACCATGACCCGGAGTTTGAAGAAAGTCCTCAAAGACGAGATCGACTATCACGGTCCGCAGCGCAATCAGATTAGGGAAGAGCTAAAAGACCTCAAGCAGGTCATCGCCGACGTGCTTGCCGCCCTTCCGCTGGAAGACCCCGAGGGCTGACGAATTGCGGGAGGGGATAGCAGTGACTCGGTCGGCCCGCGAGTGGATTCACCACGGATGCACGGAGACTGGGAGGAGAGGTTCGCCCAGATCCAAGCGTGGCGAGAAGTTGGCGGGCGGCGTCCTTGAGCCCTCCTTGTTCGGTCGCTCGGTCGTTGGCCTATTGCAAGGCCCCTTCGAATGTATAGGTCTTGCCTTTTGCTGTCTGCAATTCCTTTACGGTGTCTCCGTATTGCAGCTTCAGGGGGCCGCCCTGGAGGGATTGGACTGTCAATCCGACCAGTTTTCCCTCTCGCCATTCGATGTCGAGAATGAAACCACCGCGGGCTTTGAGGCCGGTGATTTTTCCGCTGGGCCAGGCATCGGGCAAGGAAGGCAGAAGTTGGACAAAGCCCATGTGGGACTGGACCAGCATTTCGCATAGTCCCGATGCATACCCGAAATTGCCGTCGATTTGGAACGGAGGATGGAAGCCAAACAGGTTTCCGTAGTAGTTGCCCTTGATCTGCTCGTTGAGCAATTTGTACGCGCGGTTGCCATCGTGGAGGCGGGCCCAGATATTGATTTTCCAGGCTTTGCTCCAGCCGGTAGCGCCGTCACCGCGGCCGTTCATGGATACCTTGGCTGCCTCTGCCAGTTCTGGGGTCGTTCGTGGCGAGATCTGCCTTCCCGGGTGGACTGCGATCAGGTGCGACAGGTGGCGATGATGATTGTTGGGATCGTCTCGATCCTCCGCCCATTCCTGCAGCTGGCCCCATTTCCCGACCCTTGGGCCAAGCAGGCGTGACCTCATGGATTCAACTTTCTGGCGGAAGTTGTGATCGGTGTCGAGCGCGTTTGCGGCTTCGATGTAGCTGGTGAAGAGGTCGTAAATCAACTGCTGCTCGTAGGAGTTGCCCTCCATTTCTGGGCCATGTTCCGGGGACTGGCTCTTGGGGCTGACCAGCTTGCCATTCGGCCATTCGATGAGGGAATCTTCCCAAAACTCACACAGATTCTTGAGCAAAGGATATGCCCTGGTTTCTAAGTAGTCCCGGTCCTGGGTGAAGGCATAATGGTCCCAGATATTCTGCATCAGCCAGGCCGCATCACCGAGATACCATTTAAACGATGCCCCGCCGTAAATCCCGTTTTCCGCGCGATGGGCCCAGCCTCGGGCGCCAAATGCTTTTTTTGTCGCTTCTCGTTTCACCGGAACGACGGACCAGAGCCACTCCGAAAGCGGTGTAAAGCACTCTGACAGGTTTGCCTGATCGACAAACCAATAGTTCATCTGGATGTTTACGTCCGTGTGGTAGTCAGAACGCCAGGGGGGGCTGTTGCTCTGGTTCCAGAGTCCCTGGAGGTTGGCAGGCAGGCAGCCCGGGCGTGACGATGAGATCATCAGATAACGCGCAAACTGGAAGAGCAGCTCCTCCAGGCCTGGGTCACCGGTGCCGGCACTCAGATTCAGCTTCGCCTGCTTCATCGCAACGCCGCCCTGGTGTTTCGCGCTTGAGCCTCGATAGCGATTAACTCGCTCCGGTGTCGGCACCTTGAGGGCGGTGTCAGAGGGCGTGCCCAAGTCGATGGTCACACGGTTATAGAGCTTCTGGTAGTCCTCGATATGTTCCTGCAGAAGATCGTCGAAGGATCGTTTTGAGGCTTTTGCCAGTGTTTCGCTGATCCGCTCATGTGGGTGTCCCTGCTTCCAGCCCTTTTCTCGCTGGTTGAGGTAGTCGGTCCCGCCGTTCAGCATGACAAGCAGGCTGTCGCAGTCCTTGAAGGCGATCGCTCCGTCCGTGGCTTGGATTGATCCGCCTTCATGGATGACAACGGCCTGTGCTTCGTACTGCAGCTGGATCGCATAGTTCTCTTCCGGCTTTCCATACTTGCCGGAAAGACGACCGGAAAACCTCAGTGTGTTGCCTTCAGCCGTTGTGGTCCCGTTGTGTGCATCCTTGAGCCAGATGGCGCCGCTGTAGGCGCCCTTTTGATCGGCCGTCAGGCGGAAAACCTGGACATCGGCGGGGTGGCTCGCGAAGTATTCACGCGTGTAGTTGATGCCGTCTTTCTCGTATTTGATCGTGTGCAGGGACTGGTCGATATCCAGCTCGCGCCTGTATGATCCGGAGGTGGCATGGGGACCAGCGGCGGGCTCGGGGTGCGCAAGCGTTATCTCTGCGACCTGAAAATGTGACCTGTCGAGCGGGGCAAACGTGAAACAGTAGAAGGTGAAGCAGGTATCGTTTTTGAACGAAAACCTTTTCGTCATATGTCTCTTTGCGAAAGGTCCGCCGATGTTCTTGCGGTCGAGGATTGTCCACGTCTTGCCGTCACTTGAACCTTCTAGTGTCCATTTTTGCGGGTCGCGGCTCGGGACATCGTTGGCCGAGGTGAACGAGTAGCTCTGGAATGGCTTCTCTGGGGTACCGTCCAGGGCCATCAGCCAGACGGCGGCTCTGTTCTCATGCTCCATGCACCATTTTGTATTTTTGTTCCCATCCGCAGTCTTTGCAATTGCCTCAGAGGGTGACGTTGCGTGTTTGCTTGGATTGATTATTCGCTGCCGTGCTGGTGGGGAGCCCCCGATTGCCAGGTAGAGATCGCCGAATGCCTGGTACGACCCGGTGTCTTCTTCGTCACCGATCCATACGGTGTCTTCGTTGAACTGGATGTGTTCCTTCTCGATTCCACCGTAGATCATGCAGCCCATGCGGCCGTTGCCGATGGGCAGGCATTCTTGTTGCCAGTCCCCAGCAGGCTTGTCCATCCAGATGATGTTGGCTTCGCCCAGAAGGGAAAGAGCTGCAAACGAGTAAACGAGCAAAATGATGGTGGAAAGCTTCATGCGGTGTTCCGGTGTTGTGGGGGGCGATAAGAGGGCTTACTGAGGGGCCGTTGGCGTTCAAAATTTCACGACCAGTTTACTGCACATTACCATGCGCACGTGTGGCACTGGACGTCATAACTTTAGGGCCCGTTGATTTTATCGCTGATAGCCCAGGTCGGCGCACAAAATAAGGATGATGTTTGGTTGGGGCATTGTCCGTTGTCAGTCGTCCGTGGTTATAAGATGGGGCGGGCTCACTACCAACCAGAAATCGTTCCCCAGGGCAACTGCCCAGCAATCAGTTCGAGATCCCTAATCTCGTTCGTTAATTTTTCTCCCTAATCGGGCCTACTGACTGGAGGAGGCTGAACGCACCGAGTTGGCATACAGGCGTCTACGGTAGTGCGAGGGCGGCATCTTCGTGAGACGCTTAAAGACCACCGCGAACTGCTCCGGATCGTTGAAGCCGCATAAGTCGGCCACGCGCGCCACCGAGTGACTGGTCTCCGCCAGTAGGCGCTTGGCGTGATTCACCCGCAGTTGGCAGAGCATTTCCCAGGGCGTGCAGTGATAATGATCCTGGAATTTGCGCTCCAGACTGCGCCGCGCAATCCGCAGGTCGTCGCATAGAATACTCACGTTGATCGGCTCCTGCAGACGCTCCGAAAAGTAGGCCATCGCCCGGCGCAGCATCGGGTCATCCACGGAAAAGTGATTTGCCGAATGGCGCAGGACCACGCCGCTGGGTGGCACCAGCCGCGGTTTCTGCGGAAATCGCAACTCGCCCGTGATCAAGCCCTGCATGCAGGCGCCCGCGGTCTCGCCGATGGCGTTCCATGGAATTGCGACGCTGGAGAGCTTGGGATGCGTCAAACCGCAGACGAGTTCGTCGTTATTGGCGCCAATCACCGACACGTCGTCTGGCACGCCCAGCCCCAACTGCTGGCAGGCACCACAGAGATAGCGCCCTAGTGGGTCATGCACCGCAAAGATACCGATGGGCTTAGGCAAGTCCCGCAGCCACTGGCCCAAAGCCGCACTGGGGCGCAGAAAGGACTCACTGTAGCGCGTGTCCTCGAAGCCCCGCTCGTTGTGCACGGTGACGGCAGAGTCGCTGTCAGCCGCCTGCCGAAAGCCCTGAATGCGCTGCTCCGAATACGGCTGCCCGTTGCCCAAGCAGGCCATGTGACGCAGCCCTGCCTGACGAAACGCATGGGCCGCTTCCCGGCCCACGGCCAAATCGTCCACATCCACGCTCAGCGCGCCCGGGTAGCTGTAGTCCGTATCCACGATCACTGTGGGAATGTCACGCACCATGGCCAATAGCGCGTCCGTCTTTCCCGGCAGCCATTCCGTCATCAGCCCATCCGGCGCAATGTCACGGATCAACTCATGCAACTCCTCAGTGGGGCGATGAATGCTGACGATGCGGTAGTCAACGTCCCGTCGCACAAACGGCGTCAACGACGGCGTGAGCCGCCGGAGAAACACTTCCGACATGACGATGGCGATCTGGTAGCTCATAGAAAACTTTGACGCGAATCAACAGAATATGCACGCAATATGCGGTTTTATCTTTTGAGAAACTAAGTACATTCGTAGGCTTTGACATACCACCAGCAAAGCATCTGAGGTCCCCATGGCATATTTCGACTGCGACAAGATTCAATTCGAGGGCGCCGCGTCCAAGAACCCGCTCGCCTTCAAGCACTACAACGCAGCCGAACTCGTCGCCGGCAAGTCCATGAAGGAGCACTTGCGCTTTGCCGGTGCGTACTGGCACGTGATGCGCAACGGCCTCGCCGATCCCTTCGGCGCGGGCACGGCTCAGATGCCCTGGGATGATGGCAGCGACTCCGTCGACAACGCCCTCAAACGAGTCGATGTCTTCTTCGAGTTCCTCGACAAAATGGGCATTGAATACTACTGCTTTCACGACCGCGACATCGCCCCCGAGTTGGGCGACCTCGCGGCCTCCAACGCGGCCCTTGACCAAGTCGTGGCCAAGCTCAAAGAGAAACAAGCCGAGACCGGCGTGAAGCTGCTCTGGGGTACCGCCTGCCTGTTCAGCCATCCCCGGTATTCGCAGGGCGCCGCGACGTCTCCCGACGCCAACGTCTACGCCTACGCTGGGGCTCAGGTCAAGAAGGCCCTCGAAGCTACTCACGAACTGGGCGGCCTCGGCTACACCTTTTGGGGCGGTCGCGAAGGCTACTCGACGCTGCTCAATACGAACATGAAGCGCGAGCTCGACCATCTCGGTGCCTTCCTGCACATGGCCGTGGATCACGCCAAGAAGATCGGCTTCGACGGCCCCTTCTATATCGAGCCCAAGCCGCGTGAACCGTCCACCCACCAGTACGACAGTGACTCCGCGGCCTGTCTCAACTTTCTGCGCGAATACGATCTCATGGATCACTTCAAGCTGAACATCGAGACCAACCATGCCACCCTCGCGGGACACACCATGCAGCACGAGCTCACCGTGGCTGCCAATGCTGGCATGCTCGGTAGCATCGACGCCAACCGCGGCGATGAACTCATCGGCTGGGATACCGACCAGTTTCCCACAGACATCTACTTGACGTCCGAGATCATGCTCTCCGTCCTCGAGATGGGCGGCTTCACCACCGGCGGCTTGAACTTCGACGCCAAGCGCCGTCGCGAGTCGCACGAGCCGATCGATCTGATGCACGCCCACATCGGCGGCATGGACGCGTTCGCCCGCGGCCTCAAGATCGCCCACGCCATCCGCGAAGATGGCCGTCTGGCCGACTTCGTCGCCGCCCGCTACAGCAGCTTCAATGCTGGCATTGGCGCCAAGGTTGAGGCAGGCCAGTGCAGCTTCGAGGATCTTCAGGCCTTTGCCTTGGGGAACGGCGAGCCAGCCATCGCCAGCGGTCGTCAGGAGATGCTCGAGAACCTCATCAACGAGTTCATCTAGGTCCCCAGTCAGGAGCCGCGCCCGCGTGGCTCCTGAGTCCCGCCCTCACTTTACGCTGATCGAATTTCTCGTTGTCATTACGATCATCGCGATTCTGGCCGCGATGCTGTTGCCGTCTTTGGCGCGCAGCAAGGACAGCGCGCGGGAGACGATGCTGATGGACGAGTCGATCTTTTTGGAACTTCTGTGGATTCGATACGCCCAGTCGTTCTAATCGCGGGCGCGCAGCCAGGCGTTGAAAGCTTGCTGCTGCTTGGGATCGAGGACGTTTGCTGCGGCTTCCTGGAGAGTGGCGGTGGTACCACGCAGGCCAATGTCGTGGAGGATGCCTGCGAGGGAGATCCACTGCTGGCGGTCGAGGGGAAGTTCCATTTCGGTCAGCTGCTGGTGGAGGCGGGCCACGACCTCGAGCTCGTGAAGCATCGGCTCGTACTGCTTGAACAGTGGGTATTTCTCGCCGAGTGCGGCTTTGAGCCCGTCGTGGTTGGCTTGGCCGTTGCGGGCATCGATGACCCCAGACGGGCGCTGGCGGGTGCCTTGGCCGCGGGCGTGCAGGGCTGCGGTGGTCGCCGCGGCTTCAGCGGGGCTGAGCTCGAGAAGCTCGAAGAGCAGCGAGAACTCAGGGAGTTTTGCGGAGTTCGCAACGTCCGACTGCGCAGTCGGGATGGGGAGGGGACTGCTGGCGAGCGCGGAGGCCTCGGCTGGAATTCTGGCGGGAGGGATGGGCCGGGAGGGCGCTGGCTGGGACAATACCGGGGAAGCCGTGGGCAGCGTGAGGGCGGCGGCCAGGTCTTGGCGAAGGTGGGAAATCTCGAGGGTTTGCCAGACTGCTAGGGCTGCAAAGAGCAGCATCAGAATGGTGGTGGCATGCTTCATGGCTCGCGAATCATGATATGCTCGGTCCAATAGGCCGCACTCGCGCGGTAGGCGGCTTCGTCGATGTCATGGCCGCTGCCGCCAAAGGCGACGCCCAGGGCGTTGCGCATCATGGTGATGGGGCGCATGGGCTCGGCAGCTGCAGCAGCTCCGGCGTTGATCGAGACGATTCCCCAATCGGCGGTGACTGGCTCGTCCTCAAGCTCGAGTTGGGCGCGGCTGTAGACGATGAGGTGGACGTATGGCGCGACGTCGCCATTGACACCGGTGACCCACTCGGCGAGGACGGGCAACTCTTCGGGGCGACGGGCCTCGTAGGCGGTGTGAAAGGTGGCGCTTTGGGCAATGGCCGCAGCGCGGGGAATGACGCGCAAGCGCAGGGGATAGCGCTGGTCCCGGTTGTCGAGAACGATGATTTTGTTGAAGTCTGCGTAGCCGGGCCGGATGTCGGTGGCGGACTCCGCACGCTGGATCATGTCCTGAACCCATTCGGGCTTGAGGCAGGTGCCGCCGAAATCCGGGCGGTACTGGCGCTCGGCAAACGGGGTCATGCAGATGTTCACGCGCTGGCTCGTTGGAAGCGCGGCGTCTTGGGCCGGACGAAGACCGATGGGCGCACGTAGAGCGGGACGAGTTCGTCTTCGCCGTCGAGGCGCTGAGCATCGGTGCCCCAGAAGGCCTGCACGGCAAGATGGTCGACGATGATAGCAGAGTCGCCTACGCTTGCTTGCACGTCGGCGACAATGGGGTCCTGCTCGAGGACGACGTAGGTTGCGGTGGGATCGAGCTCGGAGATCTTTTTGGCGTAGGGTGGTTCGGCGAGGGCCCAGCCAGTGTCTTGGCGGACGCACGGGGAGACGAGGGTTTCGCCACGACGGCCGTCGAAAAGGCCGAAGGCGCGGTCGGTCTGCGCAGGCAGAGCGGCGGCCTGCAGCAGGGCGGAGGCGCTGGGTGCCCCCCGGACGGTGGCCCCGCTGCCATAGGCGATGCCGAGCACGAGTGCAGCGCCGGCCCGGATGCCGGTGAAGCTGCCGGGCCCCATGCCGACGCGCCAGGCCCGAATGTCGTTCGGGTGGAAGCCGGCTTGCTCGCAGCAAGACATGACGGCGGAGAAGAGGCCGGCGGAGCGGCGGCCAGTCTCTAGCTCGTTGACGGCCGCAACTACGCTGGCGTCTTCGCGCAGGATGGCGAAGGAGCCACGGGCGGCGCTGGTGTCTAGGGCGGCGAGATACATGGCTGAATCAGCTGTAGCGGGCTGCGGCTAGTCCAGCGATTAGCTCACGAAAACCGGCTTCGCCGTGCTGTTCCCAGCTGTTCAGCAGAGCCGAGCCGACGATGGCGATGTCCGCGCGGCCGTGGAGGCGACGCAGGTCATCGGGCTCGCGCAGTCCGAAGCCGAGCGCGAGGGGCAGGTCGGTGGCGGCACGGCAGCGAGCGAGGAAGTCGTCGAGGCCGTCGTCGACGGCGACTTCGGTGCGGGCACCGGTGACGCCCTTGCGGGCGACGGCGTAGACGAAACCACTGGCCAATTCTGCGATTTGGTTGAGTCGCTCCACTGAGCTGGTGGGCGTGACGAGCTGGATGGGGGAAAGTGCGGAGTCCGCAGCGAGCTTTTCCAGGCCATGGTATTCGTCGATCGGCAGGTCGGGGAGAATGAAGCCCTGGCCGCCGACTGCGGCAATGCTTTGACAGAATGCTTCGTGACCGAGGCGAAAGGCTGTGTTGTAGTAGCCCATCATCAGCAACGGGGCTGAACTGGTCTGGACGGCTTCTTGGAAGAAGTCGAGGTAGACTGGGAGGGTGACGCCGTTGGCGAGGGCCTTTTCGTTAGCGTGGACGAAGGTGGGGCCGTCAGCCATGGGCTCGCTGAAGGGGCATTGGAGCTCGATCAGGTCCACGTCGTGCTCTGCCATGATCTGGAGCATGCGCCGGTTTACATCTAGCGACGGGTAACCGACGATGAGGTGAGTCATGAGCAGAATCTTGCGGTCTTCCAGACGCTGCCGAATGGTCTTGGTGAGCGAATTCATTGGTTCGCGCGCTCCTTGAGAAATTGTTGCCAGCGTTCGTCGCCAAGTGCATCGGCAATGGTGAAGATGTCTTTGTCGCCCCGGCCGGAGAGGTTGATGAGAATGACTTCGTCGGGTTTCATGGTTGCGGCTTCGCGGAGGGCTCCGGCGACGGCGTGGGCGCTTTCAAGCGCGGCGATGATGCCTTCATGACGCATGAGCATGCGCAGGGCGTCGACGACTTCGGAGTCGGTGGCGGCCTCAAAGCGGGCACGGTTGACGTCGTGCAGGTGTGAGAGGATGGGGCTGACGCCGATGTAGTCGAGGCCAGCGGCGACGGAGTGGGTCTCGCGCATCTGGCCTTCGTCGTTCTGCAAGAAGTAGGTTTTGTAGCCTTGCGCGACGCCGGTGGAGCTGCCAGAATCAGTGAGGCGCGAGGCATGGCGCTCGGTGTCGAGGCCATCGCCGCCAGCTTCAATGCCGACGAGTTCTACGGCTTCATCGTTGAGGAAACCACTGAAGATGCCCATGGCATTGGAGCCGCCGCCGACACAGGCAAAGATGCGGTCCGGGAGCTTGCCGGCTTGCTTCAGAATTTGCTCGCGCGCTTCGATGCCGGTGATGCTCTGAAAGTAGGAGACCATGAGGGGGAAGGGGTGGGGACCGCAGGCTGTGCCAAGCGCGTAGTGGGTCTCATCCATGGAGTTTGCCCAGTCACGAAAGGCCTCGTTGATGGCGTCTTTGAGGGTGGCGGTGCCGTCGGTGACAGGGATGACTTCGGCGCCCATCTGTTCCATCCAGAACACGTTGGGACGTTGGCGTTCGACGTCGACAGCCCCCATATAGATGGTGCAGTCGAAGCCCATGCGTGCAGCCATGGTGGCTGTGGCGACGCCGTGCTGACCGGCGCCGGTCTCGGCAATCACGCGCTTCTTGCCCATGCGCTGGACGAGCAGCCCCTGGCCCATGACGTTGTTCGCTTTGTGAGCGCCTGTGTGGTTCAGGTCTTCGCGCTTCATGTAGATCTGGGCGCCGCCGACCACCTTGCTGAGATTCGCCAGGTGGGTGATGGGGGTAGGGCGGCAGGAATAGGTCTGCATGATTTCCACGTAGTCCCGCCAAAATTCCGGCTGCAGGCAGACATTGACGAAGGCTTGCTTGAGCTCTTCGAGAGTGGAGTGCAAGATTTCCGGAATGAAGGAACCGCCGAAGCGGCCGAAGTACCCGTCCTGTTCGAGGGCGAAGAGTGCTTCGTGTTGGCTGTGCGCGAAACTCATGGTGTTTCTGTTCCGTTTGCTGTTGAGCGGTAATCCGCGGAGCTAGAGACAGTACTGCCGCTCGGTGAATTTTGAACTGAGAATTGGACGACTTCAATATCCAACAGCCAACAGGGAATTTCTAATTGCCAAATGAAGGCGGAGGCCGTCGCGCACGTTTTGCCGGACTTGGACCTTGAAAATTCCATGTTTGCTGTTGGACATTCAAAGACTTCCCCCGCTAACACGAAAAAAGGCGGTGCCGCCCTGGTGGCAGCACCGCCTTTGTGTCGTCATGACAGGGAGATCAGCCGACGGCGTCACCTCCGGTCTCGCCGGTGCGAATGCGGATGCATTGCTCGACGGGGAGGACGAAGATCTTGCCGTCGCCGATCTGGCCAGTCTTGGCGCCAGAGACGATGGCTTCGACTGCTTTGTCCACGAATTCTTCGTTGACGCCGACTTCGAACCGTGCCTTCTTCAGCAGGTTGATCTCCACTTTGTTCCCGCGGTAGTGCTCTTCAAAGCCCATCTGCTGGCCGCAGCCGAGGGAACTATTGACACTCATTTTGGTGATGCCGGCGTCATGCAACGCCTGCTTGACAGCATTGGTGCGTTCTGGTTGAACGAATGCAATAATCAGTTTCATGATTGATATTCCTTCTGAACCTATTGCGTGGTGAAGATCTGGAAGCCGCCATACGATTCCATGGCGTGCTCGCTAATGTCCAGACCGCGAAGTTCTTCTTTTTCGCTGACGCGAATGCCGATCAGAATTTTGAGCAGGCCGAAGACGATGACTGAGAAAGTGACGCAGAATACGGCAGTTGCAATAATGCCCTTCAACTGGGTGAAGACACTGAAGTTGCTGTTGAATATGCCGACAGCAAGTGTGCCCCACATCCCGCAGACGAGATGCACGGAGATTGCACCGACCGGATCGTCGATCTTCAGAATGCGATCAATGCCCAAAACCGAGAAGAAGACCAGGACACCCGAGACAAGACCGATGATGATGGCCGCGGTCGGGCTGACTTGGTCCGCACCGGCGGTGACGCCGACGAGGCCAGCAAGCGCGCCGTTGAGGATCATGGTCAGATCGGGAGTCTTCTGAACGATCCACGAAGCAACCATCGCGGATACGACACCAGCAGCAGCAGCGAGCGAGGTAGTCACGAGGACCAGCGAAGTAGCACCGGGCTCGGCGGACAGCACGGAACCGCCGTTGAAACCGAACCAACCGAGCCACAGCAGGAACATGCCGATGGTAGCGAGCGGGAGGTTATGGCCCATGATCGGACGGCTTTGGCCACCGACGTACTTGCCGATACGAGGTCCGAGCATCCACGCGCAGACGAGAGCGCCCCAGCCGCCGACTGAGTGGACAATGGTGGAACCAGCAAAGTCATAGAACCCAGCCGCATCGAGCCAGCCGCCGCCCCACTTCCACATGCCGACGATCGGGTAGCAGATCGCAACGTAAAGGGTGGTGAAGATTAGGAAGGTCGAGAGCTTCACGCGCTCAGCGACTGCACCGGAGATGATTGTGGCAGCGGTGGCCGCGAACATGGCCTGGAACAGGAAGTCCGTCCAGTACGTGTAGGCACCATTGTAGTAGCCGGCTGTGACATCCGCATTGGCCGTGTCGAGAAAGAAGCCGGCGAAGCCAAACCAAGCCCCAGCTGAATCTCCACCCGGGTACATCAGGTTAAAGCCGATCAGGGCGTAGGTCAGGATGCCAATCGCCACGATACAGACGTTCTTGAACAAAATGTTGGTGGTGTTCTTGGCGCGGGTCAGTCCCGTCTCGAGGCAGGAGAAGCCAAGGTGCATAATGAAGACCAACGCCGCGCAGACCATCATCCACACGTTATTGGCGACAAACTCGCCACGAGTGACGAGTTGTGCTTCGGCCTCCGTCTTTCGTGTGGCAAAGTCTGCGAGACCTTGGGCTTCTTCGGAGAGTCCTTCGACAGCAGCCACAGCGGCGTCGACTGCTGGAGGGGCTTCCTGGGCTAGGGCTGTTCCTGCCAGCAGGCAGAAGAGCGCGGTTACGGTGATCCATCGATTAAATTTCATTTTTGTGTTCCTCAGTTGTTGTGTCTAGTGAATCGCGAATGAGTGACGGGATATACGGGGCTGTGGTCTCCTTTGCCGAAGTTTGTATCCGAGATGTTGCGAATGGTTAGCATGAACCGTGCCAGAGGTTCCTATTTATGTGCGTAAAGTGTTGTGGAGGAGTGAGTTATGTGTGTGTGTCGGGTTCAGTAGGTCCCGGATTTGCGACAATAATGTCGTGGTCTGGCTCTCGGGGCCTCTGGGGTGCTTGGGATGAAGCCAGGGCTGAATCTCGGCTTTGCCAGGTCTGAGGTTGGCAATGGCCAACGCAGCCACGATCTTATTGGCTTTTTCACCCCACGGAGAAGGCGATGACAATCGCGGAGCAGGCAGCAGGTGCGCGGAGAGCCGCACGTATTCTCGCCACCCAATCGCACGACCAGCGCAGCGCGGCCATGGAGGCCATGGCGCAGGCGTTAGAGGCGCAGCAGGACGCGGTCCTGCGGGCGAACTGTGAAGACGTGCAGAACGCGAAGCGAGCCGTAGATGGCGGGGAACTGGATGCGCCGCTGCTGAAGAGGCTGGATTTGGCCGGAAAGTATGACGATGTGGTGAGCATGATCCGCAGTGTGGCCCGGCAGGCCGACCCTTTGGGAAAGACCGAATGCGCGACTGAGTTGGCGGACCAGCTTGATTTGTTTCGGGTATCCGTGCCGATCGGCGTGATTGGCGTGATCTTCGAGTCTCGCCCGGATGCCTTGGTGCAGATCGCTGCGCTTTGCCTGAAATCCGGCAACGCCGTCTTACTCAAAGGTGGGCGTGAAGCGATCGAGTCCAACCGGGCCTTGGCCACGGTCATGCATGACGCGGCCGTAGCCGCGGGAGCACCCGAGGGCTGGCTCGTGTTATTAGAGACGCGCGAAGATGTATCCGCGATCTTGGGCCTGGATCGCGATATAGACCTGATCATCCCGCGCGGATCCAATGAGTTCGTCCGTTACATCATGGAAAATACCAATATTGCGGTCATGGGGCATGCCGACGGAATCTGTCACGTTTTTGTGGAGACTGAAGCGGATGCTGACAAATCTGTAAGAATTTGTGTGGATGCGAAGACCCAGTACGTCTCGGTCTGTAATGCCGCAGAAACCATTCTAATCGACCGCGCTGCGTTGGCTGAGATTGGCCCGAAGTTACTCCGCGCACTGGACGATGCAGGCGTCGAGATTCGTGGGGATGTGGAGATTCAGGCGTTGGCTGGCGGAATTGCGATTACTCCGGCTGTCGAAGATGACTGGCGAGCGGAGTATCTGGACTATGTGGTCGCAATCCGGGTCGTGGCTGGCATGGCTGAAGCCGTGGATCATATCAATGAGTACGGGAGTCACCACACCGATGCGATTGTGACTGAGAACGCGGCTCAGGCTGCTGCCTTCATCGCGGCGGTCGACTCGTCGTCTGTGGTGCACAATGCCAGCACGCGTTTTGCGGATGGGTTCCGCTATGGGCTGGGGGCAGAGGTCGGGATCAGCACCAATCGCCTACATAGCCGCGGGCCGGTCGGTCTGGAGGGGTTGTGCAGTTATAAGTACGTCCTGCTCGGTGATGGACATACGGTGGATGACTTTGAAAGCGGTGTGCGCAGCTTTACGCATCGACCGTTAGACCGGACTTATTCTCCAGGATCATAAGGAAAAATGATGAATGTATTCGTTGCCGGCGGTGCCGGCTATATCGGCAGCTCCTGCTGCGAGTATCTGTTGAATCACGGCCATGAGGTCACGGTTTTTGACAATCTCTGCCACGGCTACCAGCAGGCAGTCGACTCGCGCGCGACCCTTATTAAAGGGGATTTGGCAAACTTCGACGAGATTCGTGATGCCTTGGAACAGGTGAAGCCGGATGCGATTATGCATTTCGCGGCATTTATTGAAGTGGGCGAGTCGATGAAGTTTCCCGGCCGGTTCTTCACCAATAACGTGCAGTGTGGGGTGAACCTGCTGGAAGCCGCTGTGGCTGCGGGCGTCTCGCGCATCATTTTCTCGAGTACCTGCGCCATCTACGGCGTACCCCCGAGCGTGCCGATCGTCGAAAATATGCCCATGGATCCGATCAGCCCGTATGGCGAATCCAAGCTGATGTTTGAGCGCGTGCTGCGCTGGTACAAGGAGATTCACGGGATCGACTACGTCTGCCTGCGCTATTTCAACGCAGCCGGTGCCAGCGAGACCTTCGGCGAGGATCACATTCCGGAGACGCATCTGATTCCGCTCGTGATCGAAGCGGCGCGAGGCCTGCGGCCGTGCATCAAGATTTTTGGCGACGACTATCCGACTCCCGACGGGACCTGCGTGCGTGACTACATTCACATTCTGGATCTGGCCAAGGCGCACATGCTGGCGCTGACGCGCGGCAGTGGCGGCTACAACGTAGGGACAGGAATCGGCCACAGTGTGCGTGAAGTGATCGACACGGTAGCGCGTGTTTCCCGTCGCGAAGTCCCGGTGGAAATCGCAGAGCGGCGCCCAGGAGATATCCCCACGTTGATCGCTGGCGCGGACAAAGTCCGGCAAGAATTAGGCTGGGAACCGGACCATCTGGATCTGTCTTCCATTGTGGAATCTGCCTGGAACTGGCGCGAAGCACACCCAGACGGCTATCCCAAGCCCTGAAAAGCTGCTCTCAAATAGCCCTTAGACGGTTTCCAAGAGGTGCGCTGCGAGTATGGTACGCGACCAATCTTGGACTCTTCCATTCACCCAACGAGATTGAGGCGGCATGCCCAAACGCGACGACATTAAATCTATTCTCTTGATCGGCTCCGGGCCTATCATCATCGGCCAAGCTTGCGAGTTCGACTACTCGGGGGTACAGGCGTGCAAGGCGCTGCGCGAGGAAGGCTATAAAGTCATCTTGGTCAATAGCAACCCTGCGACCATCATGACAGATCCCGATTTTGCGGATCGCACCTACATTGAGCCGTTGCGGCACGACGTGATCCGTGAGATCATCGAGCGAGAGCGCCCCGATGCGCTGCTGCCTACTCTCGGTGGGCAGACCGCGCTGAATCTGGCTATGGAACTGCATGAGATGGGTGTGTTAGAAGAGTTTGGCGTCGAGATGATCGGCGCGACACCGGATGCCATCAACAAGGCCGAAGATCGTAATCTGTTTAAAATTGCCATGGCCAACATCGGCCTGGACGTGCCCTTGAGTCGTTCTGCTCATTCGATGGAAGAGGCACATGCGGTCAAAGGCGAGCTGGCGACCTTTCCCTTGATTATCCGGCCTGGGTTTACGCTGGGCGGAACCGGCGGCGGGATCGCGTACAACGAGGATGACTTTGAGCAGATCGTGGCCAATGGGCTGCGTTGGAGCCCCACCTCCGAAGTCTTGATCGAGGAATCGATCATCGGCTGGAAGGAGTATGAGCTGGAGGTCATGCGTGACTACAAGGACAACTGCGTCATCATCTGCTCGATCGAGAACCTAGATCCGATGGGCGTGCATACCGGTGACAGCATTACGGTCGCTCCGGCCCAAACACTGACCGACCGCGAGTACCAGATCATGCGGGATGCAGCGATCGCCGTACTCCGCGAGATTGGCGTGGAAACCGGTGGCTCGAATGTTCAGTTTTCGCTGAACCCGGATACCGGTCGCCTGATTGTGATCGAGATGAATCCGCGCGTATCGCGGTCTAGTGCGCTGGCTTCGAAGGCAACGGGTTTCCCGATTGCGAAGATCGCAGCCAAGCTGGCCGTGGGCTATTCGCTCGACGAGTTGTCGAACGATATCACCCGCGAAACCCCAGCTTGTTTCGAGCCGACCATCGACTATGTCGTCACCAAGATTCCACGATTTGCCTTCGAAAAATTTCCACAGGGCGACACGACGCTTGGGACCCAGATGAAATCCGTCGGCGAGACGATGAGTATCGGTAAGACTTTTAAGCAGTCCATGCAGAAGGCTTTGCGCTCGCTGGAAATCGGACGCGCCGGGTTTGGGGGCGATGGTAAGGACGGACCCTACGAAGCCATGTCAGACGAGGAAATGAGCGGCGAGCTACGACGCCCGAATGCGCTGCGGCTGTTCGTCGTGCGCGCGGCGTTTCGCCGTGGCTGGTCCGTCGAAACTGTATTTGACCTAACCAAAATCGATCGTTGGTTCCTGCGCCATCTGGAAGAGCTCACTGCGTATGCCGATTCTCTGGCTGAGCTAGGCTCTCTCCCGGCGTTGGCCGAGGACCCCGCTTGGTTTAGGCAGGCAAAAGAGTTTGGCTTTTCGAACAAGCAACTAGCGTTTCTGCTGCGTTCGACCGAGGACGAAGTCCGTGCGGCGACGCTGGCTGCGGGAATTAAGCCGATCTATGGCCTGGTCGATACCTGTGCCGCAGAGTTTGTGGCTCACACCCCGTATTTCTACTCGACCTACGGAGATGTGGACGAGTCGCGCCCGAGCGATCGCCGTAAGATTATGATTCTTGGTGGTGGACCGAATCGAATCGGGCAAGGCATCGAATTCGATTATTGCTGCGTTCATGCGGCGTTCGCGCTCCGCGACGTCGGGATCGAGACGATCATGGTGAATTCCAATCCCGAGACCGTTTCGACTGACTATGACACCAGCGATAAGCTCTACTTTGAGCCGCTCACCCTTGAAGATGTGCTGAACATCTACGAGCGGGAAGAGTGCGATGGTGTCATTGTGCAGTTTGGCGGGCAGACGCCCCTGAACCTCGCCGCGGATCTTGCGCGGCATGGCGTCAATGTGGTCGGGACCAGTCCGGAGAATATCAACGCGGCAGAAGATCGTAAGTTCTTCAAGAAGCTGGCGCAACGGATCGGCATTTTGCAGCCGGACAATGACACCGTCACCAATGTCGAGGAGGCGGTTGCGGCCGCGGAGGTTATTGGCTATCCGGTGCTCGTCCGGCCGTCGTTTGTGCTTGGTGGGCGGGCAATGGTGATCGTCTATAACGAGCACTACTTGCGCAAGTACATGGCCGAAGCCATGGCGGCCTCTGAGGACCGTCCGGTGCTGATCGACCGCTATCTCGAGAACGCGCTTGAATGCGACGTGGACTGCATCAGCGATGGCGAAACCTCGGTGATCGGTGCGATCATGGAGCATGTCGAACTTGCTGGCGTGCATTCTGGCGATAGTGCCTGTGTGATCCCGGCTGCCGCCCTGTCTGCCAAAGTAAAGGCGACCATTCGCTCACACACACACGCGCTCGCTCGTGAACTGAAGGTAGTCGGGCTGATGAACGTCCAATACGCCATCCAGAACGATGACGTGTATATCCTCGAGGTGAACCCGCGGGCATCCCGCACCGTTCCGTTTGTCAGTAAGGCGATTGGTGTCCCGCTGGCCAAGCTGGCCGCGCGTGTGATGACCGGAAGCACGCTGAAGGAACTCGGCTTTACTGAGGAGGTCGTGCCGAAGCACTTCTCCGTGAAGGAAGCCGTCTTCCCGTTCGTGCGATTTCCCGGCACCGATATCGTGCTGAGCCCGGAGATGAAATCCACCGGCGAAGTCATGGGCATGGATGATTCCCAGGGCGTGGCCTATTTCAAGAGTCAGGTTGCTGCTGGCAATGTCATTCCCCGCTCCGGAAACGCGTTCGTCAGTCTTCGTGACGAGGACAAGAAGGCTGCCGTGCCACTGATACGGGGGCTGGTCGAGCACGGGTTTGAGATTTACGCGACGCCCGGCACTGCGACTACCTTGATGGATGCTGGAGTTCCCTGCCACCTGCTGAACCGGATCTCTCGGGGGCGGCCGAATGTGCTGGACCTGATGGCGCGAAAGTCGATCAGCTGGATCATCAACACGCCCTCGACCGGTCCTGCACCAAAGGTGGACGAGATTCAGATGCGCGGCGAGGCAGTTTCCCGAGGAATTCCGATCACGACTACGCTGAGCGGATTGCGCGCGGCCATGTCTGCGGTGCGGGCTTTGCCAGAGCGCACCCCATTCTCGGTGAAGACCATCCAGGAATATCACGCAGAGATGCCTGTGTCCCTGAATATCTAATGGATCTTCGCTATCTCGAAGGGCGCCGTTTCTGCGCGGTGCTCGCGAAGCTTTCTGATGAGAACGATCCAGATAGCCCGGTCAAAATGCGCTGCCTTCACGGGCGGGCAAACATTGACCGGGAGGGGCGGCTTTCGCTCGAATCGGCGGATGGCGCATCGTTTGGCATTCCGCGCACTGCGTACCCCAACATCCTTCCCGCCGACAATACCGAAATGCTTCGTGATGCGGAGTATTTCGTGTTGGTGAAGGTGTCCGGGATGGAACTGTAGAATGTCCAACTGCCATCGGCTTGGGCTGAAAATACCGGAACCCGAAGAGGTTGGCGCGTCTTGAGTAACGATTGCGCCAATGGCGCTTTGTATCTGACGTACGGCCGCCCTTCGGGCTCCTATCTGTAATGACGCGGGAAGATGCCCGCAGGTTTCAGCGTTTGCGGAATTTCTTTCAAAATTCACCGGTATCCACGGGCGCTGCGGGAAATTAAAGGCTAGATTGCCTCGAATGTGCTGTAACAGGAACGCGAATTATGCACGCTTACTTAGATCTGCTGGCGGATGTCCTCGAGAATGGGGCACGCCGTGAAGACCGTACTGGAACCGGAACGCTTTCTGTCTTTGGCAGACAACTACGCTTTGACCTGCGCAAGGGCTTTCCTCTACTGACAACCAAGAAGCTTCACACGCGCTCGGTGATTGTGGAGTTGCTCTGGTTTCTACGCGGCGATACCAATGTGCGTTATCTGCAGGAAAACGGCGTGCGGATCTGGAATGAGTGGGCCGATGAGAACGGCGAGCTTGGGCCGGTCTACGGGAAGCAATGGCGTGCCTGGGAAACCGCGGCAGGGGATGCCTTGGATCAGATTGATGCGGTGATCGAGGGGATTCGGACCAATCCAACCTCGCGGCGCCTGCTCGTCTCGGCGTGGAATGTGGGGGAGTTGCCAAAGATGGCCTTAGCACCTTGCCACGTCATGTTTCAGTTCTACGTGGCGAAGGGCAGGCTCTCCTGCCAACTCTATCAACGCTCGGTCGATACCTTTCTGGGCTTGCCGTTTAATATCGCCAGTTATAGCCTGCTCACTCACATGATCGCGCAACAGTGCGATTTGGAGCCTGGAGAATTCATCTGGACCGGCGGGGATGTTCATCTCTACCTGAACCACCTTGATCAAGCGCGCATGCAACTGCAGCGCCAGCCCTATGAGCTGCCGGAATTCGAGTTCATTCGTAAACCAGAGTCAATCAACGACTACGTACTCGAGGACTTTGCGGTCCTGAACTATGAGGCCCATCCGCACATCCGCGCGCCCATCGCGATCTGACGGATTTCACACTGATTTCACAGTCTGGTCGCGAATCGCTCACAGCTTCCTCGCATTCTGAACTCATAGTTGTCGTCAACGCGAACAAGTAGTGGAGGAGCCCCAATGGATCGGAAGCAGGAAACCATTTTCATCGCTGGATTAGCGATTGCGCTGTCAATCGTCGGCATCGGGCAGGACGAGATGAAGCGAAGCGCGCTGGCAGTGCCAGCAGCTAAAGTCGCCGCGGTAATGCTCGGGGCCGAGTTGAACCGCGATGCCGCACAAAACCCGGTAATTTCTGCGGCAAACTGTCCGATTACGGTGGTGCCCAGCTGCAGCGGCTATGACTTTCTCTGTCTGGTCTTCGCCTTTCTGGCGATCAGCTGGAAGTCATTGCCTGGGCTCACGCGGTGTGCTGCGGCTGTGCCGATCGCCTTGGCAGTGACCGTGACGGTCAATGCGATGCGCATCGTAGCGCTATTCTACGTGCACACGGGAACCGGCGGGTTCCTGCCGGAGCGATTCTTCTCGGGCGTTCATCTACTTACGGGATGCGCGGTATTTCTCTGTGGCTTTGCCGCGCTGAGTGCACTGGTGATGACGAGGGGTAGCCATGCAAGCCGCTGAGTCACGAAGTAATCTTATTCCCCCGGTGTTACGGCATCCCGCCCTAGTGGTGTGGGCCGGACTTGTGCCAAGCATCGCGAGTCTGGCGCTACTCACCTATCACGGGGACCTGATCATTGGTGAGCTCACGGAGACGGAGACCCTGCTCGGTGCCAGTGTGATGGTGATGCAAGGGTTGGTGCTCATCGCGTTTTCTGCTGTTTACTGGCAGGCCCGCGCGGGCTGGTTGTCGCGTAGTGCTGCTGTAGAGGGGGAGGATATGGAAGATTCCTCCCCAACACGGACCTTCACACCGAGCATATGGTCCTGTGTCGGTCTTCTTATGATTCAGATCTGCCACGTCGTCTTGCTCTTCTACGCCGCTGACGAACTTGTGACTGGGAACGTTCCGCGCTGGATGCTGTCCGCCGGTTCGATCCAAGTCTCGGGTATTGGCCTAGCGATGCCCGGGATTCTCTACGCCCTTGTTTGGCTAAGCTGCCGCGATGCGGGAAAGCCTGTTGCAGTTGACGTTGGGGTCTGCGTGGTAAGCGCAATCTCTTTGCCGTTGACCAGCTATGTGGTAGTTTCCCTTGCCTCAAGCTGGGGCGGCCGCCTCGATGGGGCCGTTGCTGTTCTGCTTTGCTGCTCCTTCGTGACACTGGAGATGATCCTCATCCTTCGTTTGATGGGCTGGATCCGATTCAAAAGTAAGGGGAAGTGCGGCGCTCTGGTCGCGGCCGGGGCCGGTATCGTGATTGGGCTAGTGGGCCCGCTAGCAGGACTGGCGTTGAATGCAGTCATCCCGCTTCCTGGAAACTTTCAAAGCCTATGGTTCTACGCCTTTGCCATCGTAACTGGC